>ERZ1673730.110-NODE-110-length-137283-cov-10.290094_pt1 | contig 137283 bp, 134 predicted proteins | sample MGYA00580200_ERZ1673730 | MGnify/ENA primary metagenome ERZ1673730 (study PRJEB41218, sample SAMN15661761) | gut metagenome | host: Homo sapiens | place: Canada: London | collected 2015-08-20/2019-03-30 | study: EMG produced TPA metagenomics assembly of...
TGATTAAACTTTTACAGTACGTGTTTGGTTATGCGGTTGTTAAATTAAGTGATATTGCTACGATTACAAGAGGAGGAAACTTTCAGAAAAAAGATTTTTGTGAAGAGGGAGTTCCATGCATTCATTATGGGCAAATATATACTTATTATGGAACGAGTGCTAGTAAGACAATTACAATGATTACCCAAACTGCCGCAGATAAATCAAAATTTGCAGAACCCAATGATATTATAATGGCAGTTACAAGCGAAAATATTGAAGATGTGTGCAAATGTGTAGCTTGGACGGGAAAAAATAAGATTGCAGTGAGTGGGCATACAGCTATTTTACATCATAATCAGAATGCAAAGTATTTATCATATTATTTTCACACAAGTATGTTTTTTAGCCAAAAGCAAAAATATGCACATGGAACAAAGGTAATCGAGGTGACACCGGATAAACTTAATGATGTTATTATTCCATTACCATCAATAGCTGAACAAAATAGAATTGTAGATATTCTCAATCGTTTTGATATACTTTGTAATGATATTGTAGACGGGCTGCCTGCCGAAATTGAGCAGAGACAAAAGCAATACGAATATTATAGAGATAAACTATTATCATTTTAAATGAAGAACTAGAGGTATACTATGGGGAAAAGTTTAGATGAGATTGCAATACAACTGAAGGAGTGCAATAAAAAAGTACAGCTAATATATGCTTTTAATGGTACTGGTAAAACACGACTTTCGAGGGCATTTAAAGAATTGATTGCACCTAAAAATGAATTAGAAGAAGAAAACGGATTGGCGAGCAAAAAGATACTATATTACAATGCCTTTACCGAAGATTTATTTTATTGGGATAATGATTTGGATAATGATACTAATTTAAAATTGAAAATTCATCCAAATGCGTTTACAGAGTGGGTCTTTGTTGAACAGGGACAGGAATTGAATGTGATTAGTAATTTTCAAGAGTACATTAATAATCATGCATTAACACCGAAATTTAATGAAGATTTTTCAGAGGTTACGTTTTCACTAAAAAAGGGAAATGATGAGGACATAGAAAATATTAAAATATCTAAAGGTGAAGAAAGCAACTTTGTCTGGAGCATTTTTTATAGTTTGTTAGAACAGGTTGTATCAGTATTAAATGTGCCTGAGGAAAGCGATAGGGAGACAGACAAGTTGAATCAACTGGAATACATATTCATTGATGATCCAGTGACTTCGCTGGATGATAATCATTTGATTCAGATGGCTGTGAATCTTTCGGATGTAATTCGTAAAAGTGAATCAGATTTAAAATTTATTATTACAACACATAGTCCGCTTTTTTATAACGTGTTATATAACGAACTTAAAATTAAAAATAATGGATATATGTTGGAGAAAAATGAGGACGGAAGTTATGAGTTAGATACAAAATTTGGTGATTCTAATGAAAATTTTTCTTATCATCATCATCTGATAGGGATACTTAAGCGAGCAATTGAAGAAAATAAGGTTGAAAAGTATCATTTTACGTTGCTGAGAAATCTATATGAAAAGGCAGCCAATTTTCTAGGATATGAGAAGTGGTCGGATTTATTACCTGACGATAAAGAAGTGTATGCGAAACGTGTAATGAATTTTTATAGTCATAGGACATTATTAAATGAAGAAGTAAAAGAGCCAACAGAAGCGGAAAAACAAACGGTGAAACTACTACTCGAACATTTAATAGATAACGCAAAATTTTGGAAGGAGGCAGAATAATGTATGAATATAATTCTATCGCAGAATCAAATAATTTTATTGTATTAGACAAATATGAAAAATATGCATCATGTGTGCGTGAAACTGGTACATATCAGACAGAAGCTGATTTGGAGCATGAATTCATACAGGATTTAAGAAATCAAGGGTATGAATATTTACCAGACCTAACAACACCTGAAGCAATGTTTGAGAATGCGCGAGTACAATTGCAGATATTAAACGATGTTAAATTTACTGATTCTGAGTGGACAAGATTTTGTGAGGAATATTTAGATAAAGCAAGTGATAATCATATAGACAAAACTCGCAAAATTCATGATGATTATATTTATGATTTTGTATTTGATGATGGTCATATCAAAAATATATATCTTGTAAAGAAGGATGAAAAAGATATAGTAAAGAACAAAGTACAGGTTATTTCTCAGTTTGAGCAAACAGGAACGCAGGCTAACCGTTATGATGTAACGATTCTGGTGAATGGTTTGCCACTTATCCAAGTTGAACTTAAGAAAAGGGGAGTCGCTATTCGAGAGGCTTTTAACCAGATAAATAGATATAGTAAAGAGAGTTTTAACTCAGATAATTCTTTATATAAATATTTGCAGATATTTGTAATTTCTAATGGTACGGATAGTCGATATTTTGCAAATACAACAAAAAGAAATAAGAATAGTTTTGATTTTACGATGAACTGGGCGAAAGCAGATAATACATTGATTAAAGATTTAAAAGATTTTACTGCGACATTTTTTCAAAAAAATACGATTTTAAGGATTTTATTGACGTACTCCGTCTTTGATACAAGTAATAACTTATTAATTATGCGTCCTTATCAGATAGCAGCAACAGAGCGAATCTTGTGGAAAATCAAAAGCTCTTATAATGCAAAAAAGTGGGGAACAACAGAAAGTGGTGGATATATTTGGCATACAACAGGTTCGGGTAAAACACTTACGAGTTTTAAAGCGGCTAGATTAGCAACAGAACTGGATTATATTGATAAGGTGTTTTTTGTGGTTGATCGAAAAGATTTGGACTATCAGACGATGAAGGAATACCAGCGTTTTTCACCTGACAGTGTAAATGGTTCGGAAAATACCATTGGATTAAAACGTAATATTGAGAAGGATGACAATAAAATTATTGTTACTACAATTCAAAAGATGAATAATCTTATAAAATCAGAGACGAATTTGGAAATTTATAATAAGCAGGTTGTATTTATTTTTGATGAAGCTCATCGCTCACAATTTGGAGAAGCACAAAAAAATATAAAAAAGAAATTTAAAAGGTATTATCAATTTGGGTTTACGGGAACCCCTATCTTTCCAGAAAATGCTTTGGGAGCTGAAACAACGGCATCAGTATTTGGCAGAGAGTTACATTCTTATGTTATCACAGATGCAATTAGAGATGAAAAAGTTTTAAAGTTTAAAGTGGATTATAATGATGTTCGTCCGAAGTTTAAAGATATTGAGATGGAACAGGATGAGAAGAAATTGACAGCCGCTGAAACGAAAGAAGCATTGTTACATCCGGAGAGAATACGAGAAATATCTCAATATATATTAGATAATTTCAGAGTAAAAACCCATCGTGCACATATTGGTGCTAAGGGGTTTAATGCAATGTTTGCAGTTAGTAGTGTTGAAGCCGCAAAACTTTATTATGAGACGTTGAATAACTTGCAAAAGGGATGTGAAAAGCCTCTTACGATAGCTACCATTTTTTCTTTTGCAGCGAATGAAGAACAGAATGCAATCGGAGAAATTCAAGATGAAACCTTTGAACCAACTGCGATGGACAGTAGTGCAAAGGAATTCTTGACGATGGCTATTAACGACTATAATAAAAAATTCAAAACCAATTTTGGTGTTGAAAGTAAAGAATTTCAAAACTATTATAGAGACCTTGCAAATAGAGTGAAAAGTCAGAAAGTAGACCTTTTGATTGTTGTTGGTATGTTTTTGACAGGATTTGATGCACCGACACTGAATACTTTGTTTGTAGATAAGAATCTTCGTTATCATGGACTTATGCAGGCTTTTTCCAGAACAAATCGTATTTATGATTCTACAAAGACATTTGGAAATATTGTTACATTCAGAGATTTGGAACAAGCTACAATTGATGCGATAAAGTGTTTTGGTGACGATAATACAAAAAACATAGTTCTTGAAAAAAGCTATCAGGAATATATGAATGGTTTTAAAGATATTGTTACAGGCGAAGCACGTCGAGGATACGTAGATGTTGTTCAAGAATTGAAATCTCGTTTCGCAGATGTGGATGAAATTACCACAGAGAAAGAAAAAAAGGAATTTGTAAAATTATTTGGCGAATACTTAAAGATAGAAAATATTCTACAAAATTATGATGAGTTTACAAATTTAAAAGAATTACAGAAGATTGATTTAGCTGATTCGGAAGCTTTAGAAATATTTAAGTCAACACATTTTGTTAGTGATGAAGACATTAAAGCGATGCAATTAGTGGATATATTAGAAGAAAGAACTGTACAAGATTATCGTTCTAAATATAATGATATTCGAGAATGGATTCGTCGAGAAAGAGAAGGAAAAGAAAAAGGTAATTCCAAGATAGATTGGGATGATGTTGTATTTGAAGTTGATTTGTTAAAATCTCAAGAAATTAATTTAGATTATATTTTGGAGTTGATTTATGAAAAAAACAAAAATACAAAAGATAAAAATATGTTGATTGATGAAATACGTCGAATCGTAAGGGCTAGTACGGGAAATCGTGCAAAGGAAAGCTTAATTGTTGCTTTTATTAATCAGACAGATTTAGATGAGATACAAGATAAAGCAAGTATTATTGATGCATTCTTTCAATTCGCACAGAAGGAACAAAAGAGAGAAGCAGAAGAATTGATAATGGAGGAGAAGCTTAACGAGGAAGCTGCAAAAAGATATATTCTGACCTCATTAAGAAAAGAATATGCGAGTGAAAATGGGACAGATTTGAATGAAATTCTTCCTAAAATGAGTCCACTCAATCCTCAATATCATACTAAGAAGCAAAGCGTATTTGAAAAGATATCTACTTTTGTAGAGAAATTTAAAGGTGTTGGTGGTGTGATTTAATTGGTGTTTGGAGAAAAACAAATGAAGAAAATATTAGCGAACATGTCCTATATATTAGTGACATCAAGAAAACATACGGGTGCGATATTTGCAATTATAGGGTTTATAGGATTATTTGCTCCATTGACAGATTGTTCCAGTATGCAAGAGGGGATGATAAAAAAATAATTTGGAGTTGTATGGTTTTAGTAGGTATATGGATACTGGTATTTCTTGCGACAACGAGCTTTGTATTATTAAAAAAGAAATATAAATTGTTTGATGTAAATGATGGTCATGCTGTATATTGCCATTACAGATACCAATCCTCATCCATAGCATCCGCCCAAGCCTGTAATTCTCCATCCAATGCCATAGCAACATAAGACAATGGATCTTCAATAGCCAGATTGTCAATCAATCTCTGTGAGTTAGGCGTAGTATGCAATTCCTTTTCGGCTTCGACACAGGATAAAAAGAGCAGGGTATTATCGGCAAAGGCAATATCAATGCCATTTTTGAATTGGTTGTAGTAAGCAAAATGTATTTTCATAATATGAGTCCTTTCTTTAAGCAATTTGATTTGTAATTATGTTTACAGGAGTAAGAGGTATTTTCCATTCTGGAAACAACCATAGGGAGTGTTAATAGTAGCCGTGGACAGTCATAGGCAGTCTACCGTATACAACAGGTATGCAACACTAATTTTCACAAACCCTGTATTTCTGGGCTTTTCAAGATATCAAAACGTTAGTCGTTTCCGAATTATATTCAAAACATTCAAACAATATTCCCGGAAGCTTTGGGCTTCCGGGATTTTTATCTAAGTACCAGGTCGGGTACACATTTTCCAATATATAGAAATAGTCTTATAAATAGCATTATTTTAACAGAAATTAAGATTATATAATTTCAGATTACCGTTACAATTTAATGATAAGCATTATCATAATCAGAATATGATTACATTTACAAGCTGCTACTGGCGACTATTGCAGCACAAAATGAGCGATTCAGGGAAAGAGCTGTAGAGGAGAAGACATAGTTACAGCGCAGGATGAGCGATTCAGGGAAAGAGCTGTAGACGGGAAGATATAGTTACAGCCGAAAATGAGAGATTCTTTTAAAGTTCCCTGCCAGCCAATAGTCCAGCACTTAGCCGAAGCCCGATCATTCAGACCAATAGACCGGGCATTAGACAATTTCTCTGGAAAATACCCGAAATATCTTCCGGTTATTTCAGAAAGAACCGGATAAGCCTGTCATGAAGAGAAGTATATGGCTGGTATCTCATAGGCAGATCAATACAGGTTTTTTTATCAACGATGCTTTTATAATGGGAAAAGGTATCAAATCCGGTTTTGCCATGATAAGAGCCCATGCCACTTTCGCCGAAGCCGCCAAAGCCCATTTCTGTTGTGGCAAGATGGATAATGGTATCGTTGATACAGCCACCACCGAAACCAGTATGGGAAATGACTTCATCTGCAGTCTTTTTGCTTGAAGTAAAGATATAGAGAGCAAGAGGATGAGCCATGGAATTAATTTTGTCGGTAGCTTCGCTCATGCGTGAAAAAGTTAATACAGGCATAACCGGACCGAAGATTTCTTCTGACATGACGGCATCTTCAAAAGTGACATGATCCATGACGGTTGGCTCAATCTGTAATGTTTCTTTGTTGGAATTACCGCCATAAATTACTTTTGAAGAATCAATCAGCCCATTGATGCGATGAAAATGCTTTTCGTTGATGATTTTGCCATAATCGGAATTCTCAAGAGGAGATTCCCCATATTGCCGGATGATTTCTTTTTTTATTTCTAAGAGCAAAGCATCTTTGATCTGCTCATCGCAATATACATAATCCGGTGCCACACAGGTCTGGCCGCAGTTGAGATATTTCCCGAATACGATTCGTCTGGCAGCTAATTTCAGGTTGGCATCTGCTGCAACGATGCAGGGACTTTTTCCACCAAGCTCAAGTGTTACCGGAGTAAGGTGGGAAGCTGCATGCTCTAAGACAGTTTTGCCGACCGCCTGACTTCCGGTAAAGAATATATAGTCAAAGTGTGACTGCAAAAGAGCCGTATTTTCTGCCCGGCCACCGGTTACAACTGCTACATATTTCTCTTCAAAACATTCTTTTATCAGAGATGTGATGATGGCACTTGTGTTAGGCGAGTAGGCGCTTGGCTTTAAAATGACAGTATTTCCTGCGGCAATTGCATCGATTAATGGGTCAATGGTTAACAGAAAAGGATAATTCCAGGGGCTCATAATCAGTACAACACCATATGGAGACGGTTTTTTGTAGCTTCTGGAATGAAATTGTGCAAGGGGCGTATGAACGTTTTTTTCTCTGGCAAATTTTCTGGTGTGCTTTATCATATAGGTAAGTTCGCTTAAAGCCAGTCCGGCTTCGCACATATAGCTTTCGTGGGCTGATTTTCCAAGGTCAGCCTTAAGCGCTGCTAAAATTTCATTTTCATGGCTTAAAATAGTATTTTTCAGCTTTTTTAAAGCGGCAATCCGGTAAGCAACAGATAATGTTTCACCGGTTTTAAAATAATTGCGCTGCGTAGAAACAAGTTCTGTTATTTCAGCTTCAGTCATTATTTTTCCTCCTCTGGCATAAGCATATAATAGTATTTTTCGAGCTCTTTTGCATTCATCAGAACTGGAACCGGATAAAGCGGGTTCGCTTCTTTATCGGCATATCTGGAAAGTTCCGGAATATCTTCTTTTTGAATCTCAGAAAAAGTATCACCAATCTGGAAATATTCTTTCATGTCTTTGATGGCAGAGATAAATTTATCAGCAGCTACTGCATGATCATCGGATTCGTCAGCAATACCTGCACAAACAGCAAGTTGGTAAAGCTTTTTGTAAATGGTAGAACCATAATCTTCTAATACCATCGGAAGTATTGTCGCATTGGCAAGCCCGTGTGGAATATTATATTTGCCGCCAAGGGAGTGGGCTACGGCATGGACATAGCCGACATAGGATTTGGTAAAAGCACATCCGGCAAAGAAAGAGGCTTTCAACATTTCTTTTCTTGCTTCTATATTCTGACCGTCGTCATATGCTTTGTAGATATTGTCAAAAATTAATTTAGTTGCTTTTTTAGCATATTTTCTGGTATGTCTTGTAGTAGAACCGCCAATATAAGCTTCTACGGCGTGGGTTAAGGCATCCATACCGGTGGTGGCGGTAAGAGATGGCGGAAGACTTATGGTTACTTTCGGGTCTAATACAGCATATGCAGGAATTAAAGGAAAATCATTGATGGCATATTTGTGTCTTGTCCGGGCATCTGTGATAACAGCAGCGAGAGTGGTTTCGCTTCCGGTTCCTGCAGTTGTCGGAATCGCAACCAATAAAGGCAGTTTTTTATGCACTTTTAAGATACCTTTCATTTTGGATAAAGACTGCTTAGGTTTTGCGATTCTTGCACCGACGGCCTTGGCACAGTCGATACTGGAGCCACCACCAAAACCAATGATAGCATCACAATGTTTTTCAAGATAAAGCTCTCTTGCTTCTTCTACATTTGTTGTAGTTGGATTAGCAACCGTCTTATCATAGATAAAATAATGGATATTATGGTGGTCAAAATGCATAAGCATACGGTCTAAAAGACCAAATTTGCGGATACCGGCATCTGTAATGATTAATACAGTATCAATGCCTTTTTCTGCAAAAAGCCCGGTCAGTTTGGAAGTGCTGTAAAAAACTTCCGGATGTCTGTAAGGCAAAAAAGGGATTGCAATTTTAAAACATTTCTGAAAAATTCTGCAATATGCAGCTTTACATTTATTCATGCTCGTCATTCCTTTCTAATTCATCGCAATATTGTTCTAAGTTTGCGGAAATTGTTTTTAATGCAGAATAAAAAACAGTCCGGGTTTCATCGGAAAGATCTGAGCCGCCAAAAGATACTGCATTGTTGATTGCGGCATTTACTTTTTGGGCATAAGAAATCCCTTTGGGTGTAAGGATGACTTTGGCACGGTATTTCCGCTTGTCGGACGTATCTTCTGCATTGACATATTCTACCAGCCCCTGTTCTAGGAGGTCGGCAAGCGCCCTGGAAATACCAGCCTTGTTTTCTTTGGCGAGAACACAGATTTCAGCGGCGGTAAGACCTTTCGGAGAATTGTTTAGAAAATTCATGCATGTAACATGAGTGCCCTTAAGACCAATTTTGTTCATCTCATATTTCTTTATTTTTACAATGTTTTTGTAAATCGATGCAATATTGGTGGTAAAGGTTTCAAATCGTTCAATCATAGCTGCCTCCATAAAGCTACGGGAAAAAGGTATAAATTTCCGTTATTTGCAAAAAAAAAGATGTTGCATACTCAACATATAAAAGCATAACAGTTAAAAGTTGAATAGTCAACATCTTTGCACATATATAGAATAAAAAAGTATTGGAAGCGAACTAATTCAATATAGAAAGAATAAATCTCCGGTTTCAGTTGGAGTTTACAGAAACCACACATCCGGATTGGTAGAAGAGATGCAGACAGCTCCGGCATTCAGCATGGATACAACGTCTTCTTTATCGGAAATGAGTTCGCCAGTAATAACAGGGACTTTGGAAATCCGGCATATGCGGGATACAACCTTAGGCATCAGTGCCGGCAGGATTTCGATGTAATCCGGTTTAACAGAGCGAAGCTGCTTTTCGATGCTGCTGTAAGCCATGGAATCGATGACAAAGAAACGCAGAATCGTGGAAAGTTCTAATTCCCTGGCTCGTTTAATAAGGGCTGGTTTGGTAGTGATAATACCGTCAGCCCGGGTAAATTTCTGAATGAAATCCACGGCAATCTCTTTCCCGGAAAGACCGTTAATTAAATCAATGTGTACCATAGCGTCTCTACAGTTGGAAAGCATAATATAACCGCCTTTCTGAATCTTTGTAACTATTATACCTGTATTTGAAAAAATGATAAAGAGAAATGAAAAGAAATATGTTATAATTTAAAGACAAATACATCGCAAAGAGAAAGAGGAAACAAATGGATTTTAATGCAGTTTATCATCAGGCGAGTGACAATTATTGTTATCCGTTGAATGAAGATGAGTTAATTATTAATATTAAGACGGGATATGATGTGCAATCGGTATCCATCATATCAGGAGACCCATTTGCTGCTGGTATCTTAGGTGGCGGAGAGCATTGGGATGGAACGGAAGAGGCAATCATTTATAAGAAGCGTCTGAAAAATCAGATTTGGTGGACAACAACTGTCCGACCGGAGTATAAACGTCTGAAATATTATTTTAAGTTACAGACAGAAAATGAAAGCTGGTTCTATTTTGAGGATGGATTTGTCAGTGATGAGCAGATGCATCTGGAAGGCAGAAGCCGCCAGTGTTTTGTATTTCCGTGGATGAATCCGTGCGATGTGCCGCGTACACCTGCATGGGTAAACGATACCGTGTGGTATCAGATTTTCCCGGACCGTTTCTGTAACGGCGACCATTCCATTGACCCGGAGGATGTAGTGCCGTGGCGTGAGCATGGCAGAGTGAAAAATGAGGAATGCTTTGGCGGAGATCTGGCTGGAATCACAAGTAAACTGGATTACCTGCAGAATCTTGGAATCAATGGATTATACCTGACACCAATCAATGAATCACCATCCAACCATAAGTATGATACGACGGATTATACAAAGATAGACCCACGGTTCGGAGATGAAGAGACATTGATTCATCTGGTGGAAGAAGCACATAAACGTGGCATCCGTGTAATGTTAGATGGCGTGTTTAATCATTGCGGATATTATTTTGCACCGTGGCAGGATGTTCTTGAAAAAGGACCGGAATCAGAATATTATGACTGGTTTATGATAAATGAATGGCCTTTTGACCGGAATGGAAAGGCTGCAAAGAAAAAACAGATTTATACATTTGCCTTTTATGATGGAATGCCGAAAATCAATACCAATAACCCGGAAGTTAGAAAATATTTTGTCGATATCTGTGCAAACTGGGTGGAGCATTATGGCATTGACGGAATCCGTCTGGATGTGGCAAATGAGGTATCCCATCGTTTCTGCAAGGAACTGCATGCCAGAGTGAAGGAAATTAACCCGGATATTTATATCCTCGGAGAAATCTGGCACAATGCACTTCCGTGGCTTCGCGGGGATGAATTTGATGCCGTTATGAATTATCCACTGGGACAAAGTATTAAGGATTTCTGGATTGATAAGAGTCTGACCAATGAGGATTTTGAGTATACGATTAACCGCTGCTATACAAGCTATATGCAGCAGACCAATGATGTGCTTTTCAATCTTTTGGATTCGCATGATACAAAGCGGCTTCGCTCGGATGTGAAAAATCTGGATGAGTATTTTGCACAGATTGCAGTATTATTTGCAATGCCGGGCAGTCCTTGCATTTACTATGGAACAGAAATTGCAATGGAGGGAAGCCATGACCCGGATTGCAGACGTTGTATGCCTTGGAAGGACATTGAGGCTGGAAAATATGCTGAACGCAGTAAAATTATTGCAACACTGATTCACCTGCGCAGGCAGGAACCGCTTTTAAAAAGCCGCAATTTTCATTTCCCAAATGATTATGCCAAGTACAAGCGTGTTATCCAGTTCCGGAAAGTGGATTTTCCGGATTGTTATGTGGAAGTAATCATCAATTGCTGTGAGGAAGATGTGGAAGTAGAACAGCAGGGAGAAATCCTGCTTGCCCGCCACTACATTGATTCCACACTTTTGTCAAATGGCGTGTTGATAAGAAGAATAAGAAAGTAGGTGTAGTAAAATGAATGAAGACGAAAAGGGATTTGAAATGATTGGACAGAAATTAATACAATCAGAAAAAGGGAGTTAAATTATAGCTCCAAGGTAAATGAAAAATAGAACAATGAATGCAATAACAATCCCAATAACAATCCATGTCCAGTGAAAATGCATGTTTTGTGGTTCTCTATCAGCTTCATTGGCATAGAGTGGGTTATATGGCATTGTTCTATGTTGCATAGACTGATTTGGTGTGGAGACACTTTTAGCAGGAGTATTGGTATTTCTGTTAGGAGAAAGCAACTGATGTTTTAGGGCAAGAGGGTCACTTTGGTTTAATAATCGCTGATAAAAGGACTGAATCCACAGAGTATCATCTGAGGTAGCGAGCGAACCAGGAGATGTATTGATATCATGGCTGAGCTGATTTCTGAGATAGAGCAGATATTTCAGCTTTTTTAAATCAGAATTCCAGTTGGGAATCATTCTTGCAACTGAAAAGGGAGTATGCTCCATATCTTCAATATAATATTTAATACCACTTTTATAGTTTTTCTCCCGTTCTTTCTGATACAGATCATCACAAAAGCTGGCTGACTTTTTGTACGCTTCATAAAATTCATTATCGGTTGGTGTCATTTTTTACTCCCCCTATTATTTCTTTGCAATGCGGTCGGCCTCTGTAATTGGACGGAGAACACGGCATGGATTACCGGCGGCAACGACATTGGAAGGAATATCCTTTGTGACGACGCTTCCGGCACCGATAATGGTATTTCCACCAATGGTGATACCTGGAAGAATGGTGACATCACCGCCCATCCAGACGTTATCGCCAACAGTAATCGGAAGCGCCTTTTCCAGCCCAAGATTGCGTTCTTCGGCGATGGTAGCATGAACGGCTGTATACATGCCGCAGTTTGGGCCGATAAAACAGTGGTTGCCAAGAGTGATCGGAGCACAGTCCATCAGATAGGCATTGTGATTGATAAAGCAATCAGAGCCAATGTTACAGTTATAACCATAGTCGGTATAAAATGGGGAGAGAATGGTAACACGTTCACCCATTTTTGGAAGCAGTTTTTTAAGAATATCTTCCCGCAGCGCCTTTTCCTTTGGTGCAGTATGGTTGAAAGTGAAATATAAATCTTCGGCTTTCTCACGTTCTTCTGATAATTCCTGGTCATAATTGGCATCATACCAAAGTCCCAGCTTCATTTTTTCTGATTCTGTCATAGGAAACCTCCTGATTCGTTACAAATAGAAATTGTATAAAATTAATTGAAAATCATATTACAAAAACCACACATCCGGATTCGTAGATGAGATGCAGACTGCTCCGGCATTCAGCATGGTAACTACATCTTCTTTATCGGAAATGAGTCCGCCGGTAATAACCGGAACTTTTGAAAGCCGGCATATGCGGGATACAACCTTAGGCATCAGTGCCGGCAGGATTTCAATGTAATCCGGTTTTACAGAACGAAGCTGCTTTTCAATGCTGTCATAAGCCATGGAATCAATGACGAAGAATCGCAGAATCGTGGAAAGCTCTAATTCCCTGGCTCGTTTGATAAGGACTGGTTTTGTAGTGATAATTCCGTCGGCGTGGGTGTATTTGCGGATGAAATCCACGGCAATCTCTTTTCCGGATAGGCCATTGATTAAATCGATATGTACCATAGCCGTTTTCCCTGCAGCTTTGACCTTATCTACAATATCTGCAATATTGCAGATGTCTCCAAACAGGATAAAAATAACCTGACTGTCGCAGGTGAGACATTTTTTCAATCCTGCCATATCCTTGATGGCTGCAATAATCGGAGAATTATCCATAGCATCTTTACAATTTGAAAGCATAGTAAAACCGCCTTTCTACGCATCGTATTTTCGTATTTATAAATATTATACCGTCATTTCCGGAAATGATAAAGGAAAACTATAGGATAAAAAATATAAATTTGCGGAATTTTATGAACATACGGAACGCATGTAAAAACAAGTACGCCAGCATCCGACCCCTCAATCAGATACTGGCGCACCAAAACAGTTATTCCCCTGGAATAAATATTTATCAGAATGATGTGAATCATTTGATAACAATGAGATTATAATTTTGCAGGAACATTTTTTGTGGCAACAATATCCACGCCGGTACCTGCAACGTCTTGAACCAGAATATCTCCGATAGAAACCGGTGCAGGAACAGTGACGCCACAGAGAGCATTGATAATTGCAAAAATCTTTTCTTTTGGGATATCCTCTTTGGTTTTGCAGGACACCATCGGAATCGTGCCACCGGATACCCGGACGGTAGAAGTTACGATTCTGGTTGGATGGGTAACTTCCTTACGGGCATAAGCATCGCCGCGTTTGCAGGTGTTGCCGGTAACATCAAGAATTTCTGCATTTTTCATGGTTACGGTAATGGAGCAGCCTAAAGGGCAGCCGATACAGGTTAATTCACGTTTTTCCATCCTCTTACGCCTCCTCTATACAAATGGTAATCTGCTCTAAATCAGGGCAGTTGGTAAGCTGTTCTTTGGTAAGGACAACGGATTCCATCTCGCCCGGAGCCATAACCGGACGTTTCCGGAAGCTGATACGTTCTTTGCCGAAGTAAGTAGCTATTCCGCAGTTTTTATAAATTTGTCCCACACGGAACCGGACAGTAACTTTGTCTGCCATAGCCTCCGGCCGGATGTATTTTGGAACGGTATAGCGGACGCCACCGGTTGGAATAATTTCGACAGATGGCTGGCTGCATTCGGAAACGGATGCATCGGAATGCTGGCTGCTGGTATTACATGCATCAGCAGTGTTGACGGATAAAATATATTGTGCAGCATTCGCTCCGGCGATACCGGCTTCTTCAGAAACATAATCCACCAGGTCATGGACATGCAGGACATTTCCACAGGCAAAAACACCGGAAATACTGGTTTCTAAGCTGTCATTTACAACAGGACCGGAGGTGACCGGATTTAAAGTGACACCGGCACTGCGGCTTAATTCATTTTCTGGAATCAGACCACAGGATAAGAGGAGCGTATCGCAGGAATAATATTCTTCTGTACCGGCAATTGGCCTTCCATCGGAGCCGACTTCTGCAATGGTAACACCGGTGACACGCTCTTTTCCTTCAATATCAATAACGGTATGGCTTAATTTCAACGGAATATCAAAGTCATTCAGACATTGAACAATATTACGCTTGAGACCGCCGGAATAAGGCATCAGTTCTGCTACGACTTTTACTTTGGCACCCTCTAAGGTCATGCGGCGTGCCATAATCAGACCGATATCACCGGAGCCTAAGATAACGACTTCCCTGCCCGGCATATAGCCTTCCATATTGACAAGACGCTGTGCCGTTCCGGCGGAGTAGATACCTGCCGGACGATAGCCCGGAATATTAAGGGCACCACGGCTCCGTTCCCTGCAGCCCATGGCAAGGATAATTGCTTTTGCCTGAATCTCAAACATGCCATCTTTCCGGTTCATGGCAGTTATTTTTTTCTTATGGGAGATATCCATTACCATAGTGTTTAATTTGTAAGAGATGCCAAGAGCGAGTACTTTTTCAATAAAGCGGGAAGCATATTCCGGCCCGGTCAGCTCTTCCTTAAAGGTATGAAGGCCAAAACCGTTGTGGATGCACTGGTTTAAGATGCCGCCCAGTTCTTTGTCGCGTTCAATAATGAGAATATCATTTATTCCATTTTCTTTTGCGGATACAGCGGCTGCAAGTCCTGCAGGACCGCCGCCAACGATTACTAAATCATATGATTTCATGGCATTTCCTCCTGAATCTCTTTGTTATATCCATAGACAAACTGTGAAGAGCCACCACATTTGCTGATGTCCGTCATTTCCATAGGAACTTCTCTGGAAAGAATTTCCATGGTACGCGGGGAACAAAAACCTGCCTGACAGCGTCCCATGCCTGCTCTGGTACGACGCTTGATGGCATCTAAAGAGCGGGCACCCAGCGGGCGGTGAATAGCATCGAGAATTTCTCCTTCTGAAATCATTTCACAGCGGCAGATAATGTTTCCATAGGCAGGCTGCTTTTTGATAAGTTCATTTCTTTCTTCTAAGGAAAGCTCTTCTGGTCTTAAAATTCCTTTGCGGGTGGCAATGAAATTTTCTTTTTCGGTTAAATGCATCTTATCCTGCACCAGTCTGGCCATCATGACGCCAATGGCTGGTGCAGAGGAAAGTCCTGGAGATTCGATACCAGCGGCATCAAAGAAGCCGGGAGCATCAGCTGCTTCGCCGATGATAAAGTCGCCATTATCTTCATGGGCACGAAGTCCGGCAAAAGAAGTAATGACCTGACGCATCGGAAGATTCTTAACGCTGTGAGAGGCTTTTTCGGAAAGAGAAGCAAGTCCTTCTCTGGTGGTATTGATGCCTTCTTTGTTATCGGTATCCTCTGCGGTCGGACCAACGAGAAGATTGCCGTGAACCGTAGGAGTAACCAGGACACCTTTTCCCATTTTACCCGGTAGCTGGAAAATCGTATGGGATACATGAGTTCCGGCAGATTTATCAAGAAGCTGGTATTCACCTTTCCGGGCGGTAATGTGAAGTTTTTTGCTGCTTACCATATTGTGAAAAACATCTGCATATACACCGGCAGCGTTGATAACAGTTTTTGCGGTGATATCCTGCTTATCAGTGGAAATCAGGTATCCATCTTCTAGGCTGGTGATAGAAGTTACAGCAGTATTTAAAAAGAATTCAACGCCATTTGCAACGGCATTTTCTGCAAAGGCAATTGTCATATGAAACGGACAGACGATACCACCTGTGGGCGCGTAGAGAGCACTTGTGACATGATCGTCTAAATTTGGTTCCATGGTGTGTAAGGCTTCGCGGTCAAGAATGCGTAAGTCTTTGACCCCGTTTTCTTTCCCCTGTTCCAAAAGACGTTCCAATTCGCTGGCATCCTGTTCATCGGTGCAGACCACCAGAGAACCGTTTCGTACAAAAGGAATGTCCAGATCCTTAGAGAGAGTATCCATCATGGCATTTCCTTCTACATTAAGCTTTGCTTTCAGTGTGCCCGGTTTTGCGTCAAATCCGGCGTGGATAATGGCACTGTTGGCTTTGGAGGTTCCGCAGCAGACATCCTCTTCCCGTTCAATGACACAGATGCCTGCCTGATAGCGGGATAACTCTCTGGCAATGGCACAGCCGGTGACTCCGGCACCAATAATTGCAATATCGTACATATAAAACTCCTTTCTGCTGGCAACAAAAAAAGCAAGATAAATAAAAGCGATGCTCTCGCTCTTCTTTACCTTGCTCTCGTCTCTTGGTAATTCAATCTTCTTTTATAAATATTATAACATGAATTGGAATGGGTGACAATTCCTTTTTTTACAGTAAAATGAAAAACATAATTTAGGCGGGTGACGAGAAAATGTCAGAAAATTTGAAAAACAGGTATCACAAAGTTTTGCCCTATGCTATACTAAAACTATGGGAAAAACAGAGCATCAGAAACTGAAAATATTATATATATTAGAACTGCTGTATGAACAGACGGATGAGAAGCATGCTGTCAGGATGAGGGATATTATAGCATATCTGAATCAGAAAGGTATTTCGGCAGAACGCAAAAGTATTTATCGGGATTTGGAGATGCTGCAGGACTTTGGTGTGGATATTTTAAGGGAACAGGAGTACCGAGGCGGATATTATATCGGAAGCCGTGATTTTGAACTGGCAGAATTGAAACTTTTGGTGGATGCGGTGCAGTCATCGAAGTTCATTACACAGAAGAAATCAAGAGAGCTGATACATAAGTTGGAGAAGCTGGTCAGCGTCTATGAGGCAAAACAGCTTCAGCGTCAGGTAGTGGTAACCAACCGGAATAAGACCATTAATGAGAATATTTATTATAACATTGATATGATTTACAACGGAATTTCCGGAGATGTAAAAATCCGTTTCCAGTATTTTTCGTGGAATATCGAAAAAGAAATGGAGCTTCGACGGGACGGAGCATTTTACGAGGTGAGTCCGCTGGTGCTTTCCTGGGATGATGAGAATTATTATCTTATAGCATATGATGAGGAAGATAAGATTATCAAGCATTTCCGCGTGGATAAGATGATTAAGATTTCACTGACCAGAAAGAAACGGGAAGGTCTTAAGCAGTTTGAAACCTTTGATATTGCATCTTATTCAAAGAAAACTTTTGGTATGTTTGCCGGTGAGGAAGAAACGGTGATACTGCTTTGTGAAAATGATATGATTGGCGTGGTGATTGACCGGTTTGGGCAGGAAGTAAATGTCAGAAAAGCAGATGATATGCATTTTAGAGCAAGACTTCATGTGGCAGTCAGCGGACAGTTTTACGGCTGGCTTTGTGGTCTTGGAGAAAAGGTTGAGATTATCGAGCCGGCAGAGATGAGAGAAAAATATGTGACATATCTTCAGAAGATACAGAATAAATACAGTTAGCAGGTGATGGGAAGAATGGAGACAGAAGTTAAGTATTGTAAGATGTGCAGAAAGGCATTGCCGCCTTTGTCAGACAGGGAATACTGTTATGCCTGTGAGGAACTGCTTCTTTTTGATAAAGTGCGGGAATTTGTACGAAACAATGATGTAAATGAATATCAGGTAGCAGAGTATTTTGATATTCCGGTACGGATGGTAAAGCAGTGGATTAAAGAGGGAAGAATTGAATATAAAGAAAAGGATAAAGCAGGTATTATGTCGAATTATTGTTCCCGGTGCGGACAGCCGGTTTCCTTTGGAACACTTTGTCCACAGTGCCTGCGTCTTTTAAATGGAGAAAAGGCCAGAATGATTGGCTTCTCAAAACCGGAAGAAGGGGAAGAGGGCGAGATGCGTTTCTTAGACGGAGAAAGAAAGTAAGCAGTACTGCTTTGATTTTTGGTTATATTTGTAAAACAGAAACAGCCTGTGATTTTCATGATGTATCATGAAAATCACAGGCTGTTTTTAAAATAAAGTCTATTTCTGCTTTCTGATTTCAGTTGCTGCTTTAATAAAGCCTTTGAATAAAGGATGTGGACGGTTTGGTCTGGATTTTAATTCTGGATGGGCCTGGGTTGCAACGAACCAAGGATGTCCAGGAATTTCTACCATTTCTACGATACGTCCATCCGGAGAAAGACCACACAGCTTCATACCGTTTTCAGTAAGAATGTTACGGTAATCATTGTTCACTTCGTATCTGTGACGATGTCTTTCGTGGATGGTTTCTTCTCCGTAAACCTGATAAGCAAGGGAAGCAGTATCCAGAACACATGGGTAAGAACCGAGACGTAAGGTTCCACCGATGTCTTCAATGCCATCCTGATCCGGCATCAGAGCAATAACAGGATGTGTGGTATTCGGGTCCAATTCGATGCTGTGCGCGTCATTGAGTTTGCAGACGTGTCTTGCATATTCAATGATAGCAACCTGCATACCAAGACAGAGACCAAGGTATGGAATTTTATGTTCTCTTGCATATTTTGCAGCAGTAATCATTCCTTCTACACCACGGTCACCGAAACCACCCGGTACAATAATTCCGTCAGAATTACCAAGAATTTCTTCTGCATTTTCATCATTTAATAATTCGGAATCTACCCAGTTTAAATTAACGGTTGCACGCTCGGCAATTCCACCATGTTTTAATGCTTCTACAACAGAGATATAAGCATCATGAAGCTGTGTATATTTTCCGACTAAGGAGATATTTACTTCCTGAATCGGATTGCGTAATGCTTCAACCATATCGGTCCAGTCTTTTAAATCCGGCTCCGGACATGGAAGATGAAGAGAATCACAGGCAACCTTTGCCAGATTTTCTTTTTCCATGGCAAGTGGTGCTTCGTAGAGATATTCTACGTCCAGATTCTGCAGCACATGGTCATTTGGCACATTACAGAATAAAGCAATTTTATCTTTTAAGCCCTGGTCTAAAGGATGCTCGGAACGGCATACGATAATATCCGGCTGGATACCCATTCCCTGTAATTCTTTTACGCTGGACTGTGTCGGTTTGGTCTTTAATTCACCGGATGCCTTGATATAAGGAATCAGTGTTACATGAATCAGAATTGCATTTTCATGTCCGACTTCATGCTGGAACTGTCTGATGGACTCTAAGAAAGGCTGGCTTTCAATATCTCCAACAGTACCACCTACTTCAATGATGGCAATATGGGTATCATTGGAAGTAAAGTTACGGTAGAATCGGCTCTTGATTTCATTGGTAATATGTGGAATTACCTGAACAGTACCTCCACCAAAGTCTCCACGGCGTTCTTTCTGAAGTACAGACCAGTAAACCTTTCCGGTAGTAACGTTAGAATTCTTGGTAAGACTTTCATCAATGAAACGTTCATAATGGCCTAAATCCAGGTCGGTTTCTGCTCCATCATCGGTAACGAAAACTTCACCGTGCTGGATTGGGTTCATGGTACCCGGGTCAATATTGATATACGGGTCAAATTTCTGCATGGTAACCTTGTAGCCTCTGGCTTTTAACAGACGGCCAAGTGATGCAGCAGTAATGCCTTTTCCGAGACCGGAAACAACTCCACCGGTGACAAAGACGTATTTTACAGGCATGGTAGTTCCTCCTTAAATGTGTGTATATGGTTAAAACTTAGATAGACCGACAGTGAATGCGCCGTCGGTCTCATTTTTTCTCAAACTTAGTCTATTATACAACGACAGTAAAAATAAATCCACAAAAATTTATAAAATATTTAGAAAAGAAAGGAAAACTTAACAGAGTTATTATTGATTTATCCGGGCAGATTACATATAATAAGAACTATATTTTGGGAGAGTTTCGAGAATCATATACGGAGGATACAATGGATAACCTGTTTAATAATGGAAATAATAATCAGAATGGTGGAAATAATAACCAGAATAATGGGAATAATAATCAGAACGGCGATAAAAAGGGCGGTAATGGCCAGATGATACTGGCATTTGTTATCATTACTCTTGTGACGCTGTTCTTTATGAGTCTTTTAAACCGTTGCAGTGCAGATATGACTTCCCAGCGGATTACCTATACGGAATTTGTCCAGATGGTAAAGGATGACAAGGTAGAAAAGGTCGAAGTAGGTGCAAACCAGTATAATATCACACCAAAGTCAGATGATAAGACGCTGGTAAAGATGACCTATTATACCGGATTTATTAAAGATGAAAATTTATTAGATCTCTTAAATAAACACAAGGTAGAAATTGACGGATATATTCCGAATAATACATCGACATGGGTATTTAATATTTTAAGTATTGTATTGCCTTTGATTATTATCTGGATTATTTTTGGCGCAGTCATGAAGAAGGCCGGCGGCGGAATGATGGGAGTCGGCAAGAGCAATGCCAAAGTATATGTAGAAAAGACAACCGGTGTAACCTTTAAGGATGTTGCCGGACAGGATGAAGCAAAAGAATCTTTACAGGAAGTGGTAGATTTCCTGCATAATCCGAAAAAATACCGTGAAATCGGAGCAAAACTTCCGAAGGGAGCATTGCTTGTAGGACCACCTGGAACCGGTAAAACGCTGCTTGCCAAGGCAGTTGCCGGAGAAGCAAATGTTCCGTTCTTCTCACTGGCCGGTTCTGACTTTGTAGAGATGTTTGTAGGTGTCGGTGCATCCCGGGTAAGAGATTTGTTTAAGGATGCCCAGAAACAGGCACCATGTATCATATTTATTGATGAGATTGATGCCATCGGCAAGAGCCGTGACAGCAGATTCGGCGGTGGAAATGACGAGCGTGAGCAGACCTTAAACCAGTTGCTGGCAGAGATGGATGGATTTGATACTTCAAAGGGGCTTTTAGTTCTGGCAGCAACAAACCGTCCGGAAGTACTGGATAAAGCGTTACTTCGCCCAGGCCGGTTTGACCGTAGAATTATTGTAGACAAACCGGATTTGAAGGGTCGTCTTGAGACGCTGAAGGTACACTCCAAAGATGTGCATATGGATGAATCCGTAGATTTGGAAGCAATTGCTCTGGCAAGTGCTGGACTGGTTGGCTCCGATCTTGCAAATATGATTAATGAAGCGGCTATTAATGCAGTAAAACATAACCGTAAATTTGTAAATCAGAGTGATTTGTTTGAAGCCTTTGAAATCGTGGCAGTTGGTGGAAAAGAGAAGAAAGACCGTGCCATGAGTAATCATGAGAAGAAGATTGTTTCTTATCATGAAGTAGGTCATGCAATGGTTACTGCATTACAGAAGAATACAGAACCGGTACAGAAAATTACTATCGTACCAAGAACCATGGGGGCATTGGGATACACCTTGCAGACACCGGAAGAAGAGAAATTTCTTGAGACCAAGGATGAATTAATTGCCAAGATAACGACTTATATGGCAGGCCGTGCAGCAGAGGAACTGGTATTCCATTCTGCAACCAGTGGAGCAGCAAATGATATTGAAAATGCGACCAAGATTGCAAGGGCAATGATTACACAGTTTGGTATGTCAGATAAATTTGGCATGATGAGTTTGGCTTCTGTAGATAATGCATATCTGGATGGTGCAGCACATTTGAATTGCGGCGATGAGACAGCGGCACAGATTGATGAAGAAGTCCGTACCATGATTCATAACTGTTATCAGGAGGCATATCAGCTCTTAGAAGAGAATCGCGAGGTATTAGACCATATTGCGGATTATTTATATGAACATGAAACCATTACGGGTAAAGAATTTATGAAGATATTCCGTGAGTTAAAAGGGCTGCCGGATCCGGATGAGGAAAAGAAGGAAGAAGAGGACCAAAAAGAAGAGAACGGGAATGACGTTTAATATTAAAGAAGAATTAAAGAAGCTTCCGGATCAGCCGGGGGTCTATATCATGCATGATGCCAGTGATGCCATTATTTATGTAGGTAAGGCAGTAAGCCTTCGGAACCGGGTACGTCAGTATTTTCAGGCGTGTCATGACGAAGGAATCAAGAAAGACCAGATGGTAAAGAAGATTACCCGGTTTGAATATATTATCACTGATTCGGAATTAGAAGCACTGGTATTAGAATGCAATTTAATAAAAGAGTACAGACCGAAGTATAATACCATGCTCCGGGATGATAAGACTTATCCCTATATAAAGGTGACTCTGGGGGAAGAATTTCCCAGGGTTCTCTTTTGCCGTCAGCTGAAAAAAGACAAATCCAGATATTTTGGCCCATATACCAGTGCCGGTGCGGTGAAAGATACGATAGATTTGTTGAAAAAAATTTATCATTTAAGAACCTGCAACCGGGTATTGCCAAGAGATATTGGAAAAGAACGTCCGTGCCTTAATTACCATATTCATCAGTGTCAGGCACCCTGTCAGGGTTATATTTCCAAAGAGGAGTACCGGGAGAAAATCAATCAGGCAGTAGATTTCTTAAATGGCAATTATCAGCCGGTTTTAAAAGAATTAGAAGAGCGGATGATGCAGGCATCGGAAAATATGGATTTTGAGCGGGCAATTGAGTACCGGGAACTTTTAAACAGTGTAAAACAGGTGGCACAGAAGCAGAAAATCACCAGTTCCGACGGAGAGGATAAAGATATAATAGCTCTTGCAGCCGATGACCGGGATGCGGTAGTTCAGGTATTCTTTATCCGGAGTGGCAGGCTTATAGGAAGAGAACACTTTTATGTAACTATTGCCAATGAAGACAGTAAGGAACAGATACTGGCAACATTTTTAAAGCAGTTCTATTCCGGAACACCATATATCCCAAAGGAAATCATGCTGCAATATGCAGTTGAGGATGCAGCAGTTATTGAAGACTGGCTGACTAAGAAGCGTGGTCAGAAGGTAGTACTCCGGGTACCACAGAAAGGAATGAAGGAAAAACTGGTAGAGCTGGCAGAGAAAAATGCCGCACTGGTATTGTCCCAGGACAGGGAAAAACTAAAGCGTGAAGAAGGCAGGACAATCGGTGCAATGAAAGAAATTGCATCCTGGCTGGATTTAGAAAAGTTAGAACGCGTGGAAGCCTATGATATTTCCAATATCAATGGATTTGAAACGGTAGGTTCCATGGTGGTTTATGAAAAGGGAAAACCACAGCGCAGTGATTACCGGAAATTTAAGTTAAGAACTATTACGGGACCGGATGATTATGCATCCATGCACGAGGTTCTGACCCGCAGATTTACCCATGGACAGGAAGAAAGGAAAATTTTACAAAAAAAAGGGCTGGATGACCAATATGGGGGATTTACAAAATTCCCGGATTTGATTATGATGGATGGTGGAAGAGGTCAGGTAAATATTGCTCTTCAGGTGCTGGATGAACTGCATCTTTCCATACCGGTCTGTGGAATGGTAAAAGATGATCATCACAGGACGAGAGGATTATATTATCAGAATATAGAGATACCGATAGACACTTCCGGTGAAGGATTTCATCTGATTACAAGAATACAGGATGAAGCACATCGGTTTGCTATAGAATATCATCGTTCTTTACGAAGTAAGGAACAGGTGCATTCTGTGCTGGATGATATCCCGGGAATCGGGCCGGCACGAAGAAAGGCGCTGATGCGAAGGTTCCAGTCCTTAGACGCAATTCGCAGTGCATCCATAGAAGAATTGTCTGGGACAGAAGCGATGAATGAAAAAGCAGCGGAAGAAGTATTCCGCTTTTTCCACAGGGAAGAGGAAAAAGAAAAAGAAAAAGGAGAATCACTATGACCAAAGAAGAAAAATTCAAAAACAAAAGTATCAAGAAAAAAGTTAATGATGCATTTAACATGATATTCAGGCTGTATTTTACAACAGTAGCGTTAGCCTGCCTGGGATTGATTCTGCTGTCAGTGGTGCCGGATGCGTTCCGTATTCCGGTTCTGGTTATCTGCATTGTGATTATGCTGACAATCGTAGTAGTAAGTGTTACTTTAACCGGCCGGGAATCCAAGTGGTTAATTTATTATATTGTAAAACCAATCCGGGAATTAAAAGATGTAGCAGAGCATCTTTCCCATGGAGAATTACATGAGAAAGTAACTTATCAGTCAGAAGATGAAATCGGAGAACTGGCAAACCAGTTCCGTAATATGGAAGATACTTTACAGAAAATTGTTGGCGATTTACAGAATATTTTAAAAGAATTTGCACAGGGTAATTATACCGTACATTCTTCATGCAAAGAAGCATATGTGGGAGAATTTGAAACAGTGATGGAAGAACTGGTAAGCACCATCCAGAACGTAAGCAGTACATTATGTCTGATTAAGGAATCTTCTAATCAGGTAGCCGCCGGTTCTGAACAGCTTGCAATCAGCTCCCAGGATCTGGCAAAGGGTGCAACAGACCAGTCTATTGCAGTAGATAATCTGGTGGAGAATGTTTCAAAGGTTACAGAGCAGGTTGTTGCAAACAGCAAGTCAACAGATATTGTACATGACCGTGCAAAGAGCGTAGGAATGGAAGCAAATGTCAGCCAGAACAAGATGCGGGAACTTATGGAGGCAATGGAACGTATCTCGACAACATCCAAAGAGCTGGAAAGAGTTATTACTGAAATTGATGGTATTGCAAGCCAGACTAACCTTCTTTCCCTGAATGCATCCATTGAGGCGGCAAGAGCTGGAGAAGCAGGAAAGGGATTTGCAGTTGTTGCGGAGCAGATTCGTATGCTGGCTGAAAGCAGTGCAGAATCTGCAGAGACATCCAAGCATTTACTGGAGACAAACCAGGTAGAAGTAGAACATGGAAATGAAGTAACACAGCAGACATCGGAATCATTAAATAAGGTTATTACAGAACTGGATACTATTATTACAGAAGTTGCTAATATCAGAATTGCTTCTGACCGCCAGGCAGTGTCAGTAAAAGAAATTGAAGATGGTGTAAAACAGATTGATGATGTTATTCAGACCAATTCTGCAGCATCCCAGGAGGCATCAGCAACCAGTGAAGAATTATCTGCAGAGGCAACTTCTTTAGATGAACTGGTAGAGCGTTTCAAATTATTAGAACAGTAAAGAATTATAAAAATACAGGGGCGAAGATAAGGAAGGAGTCATGCCATGGAAGGTGTAGGAATTGAGAAAATCGTAAAAAAACTGCAGTTAAAGAAATATATTGAGGATATGGAATTAAAGGGACACCGCATCAGACTCGCGGATGTAAACCGTCCGGCATTACAGCTGAGCGGATATTTTGAACATTTCGAGCAGTCCCGTGTACAGATTATCGGTATGGTAGAATATACATACCTGCAGCATTTGAATGATTCAGAAAAGGACAGCATTTACAGCCGGTTCTTAAAATATGATATACCATGTGTTATTTTCTGCAGGGATTTACAGCCGGATGACCTGTTCTTACAGAGGGCAAAGGAAAATAATGTTCCGGTATTCGGAACAGACAGAAGCACATCAGAATTCATGGCGGAGCTGATTTATCTTTTAAGTGAAGAGCTTGCTCCGTGTATTACCATCCATGGTGTGCTGGTAGACGTTTACGGTGAGGGACTTCTGATTACCGGTGAAAGCGGAATTGGTAAGAGTGAAGCAGCACTGGAACTGATTAAGCGAGGACATCGTCTGGTAACAGATGATGTGGTAGAAATCCGTAAAATCAATGAGCATACCTTAACCGGCACATCACCGGATATCACCAGATACTTCATTGAGTTAAGAGGTATCGGAATCATTGATGTAAAGACTTTGTTCGGTGTTGAGTGTGTAAAAGAGAAACAGAATATCGATCTCGTAATTAAACTGGAAGACTGGAAGAAAGATAATGAGTATGACCGCCTTGGTCTTGAGGAAGAATATACAGAGTTACTTGGAAATAAAGTAGTATGTCATTCCCTTCCAATCCGTCCAGGCCGAAATCTGGCAGTTATCTGCGAGGCTGCAGCCGTTAACCACAGACAGAAGAAGATGGGTTACAATGCAGCTCAGGAATTGTATCGTCGTGTACAGGCAAATCTGAACAAGAAGGACGACGAGGAAGAAGAGTAAAAGGAGATTCATTCATATGGAACGTGAAGTAGCATGGAATCATTACAGTGAAGAAGAGAAGAAGAAAGTTTTTGAATTTGCAGAAGAGTATCGTAAATTTATATCAGCATGTAAGACAGAAAGAGAATGTGTACGCACTTTTGTAGAGCGGGCAGAGGCAGCAGGATATCTTGATATAAAGAAAGTGATTGCAGAAGGAATAAAACTGGAATCCGGTGCAAGAGTGTATGCAGATAATAATGGAAAAGCACTTGCTATGTTCATTGTAGGAAAGAAACCAATGGAAGAGGGCATGCGGATTCTCGGCGCACATGTGGATTCTCCGAGAATGGATTTAAAACAGAATCCATTCTATGAAGATACCGGGCTTGCTATGTTAGATACCCATTATTATGGTGGTGTGAAGAAGTACCAGTGGGTAACACTTCCGCTGGCATTGCATGGTGTAGTGGCAAAGAAAGACGGAAGTGTAGTAGAGGTAAATATTGGAGATAAGCCGGGAGACCCGGTATTTGGTGTCAGTGATTTACTGATTCATCTTGCCGGTGAGCAGATGGAAAAGAAAGCAGCAAAGGTTATTGAAGGAGAAAACTTAGACCTTCTGATTGGAAGTATTCCGCTTGCAGGTGAAGAAAAAGAAAATGCCAAGGATACGGTAAAAGAAAATATCCTTGGAATCTTAAAAGAGGAATATGGAATTGAGGAAGAAGATTTCCTGTCCGCAGAGATTGAAGTAGTACCAGCCGGAGAAGCAAGAGATTATGGATTTGACCGGAGCATGATTATGGGGTACGGACATGATGACAGAGTCTGTGCGTATCCATCCTTTGAGGCAATGCTGGCAAAAAACGAAACACCGGAATATACCAGTGTATGTCTCCTGGTAGATAAAGAAGAAATCGGCAGCGTGGGAGCAACCGGGATGCAGTCGAGATTTTTTGAAAATATGACAGCAGAAGTGATGGCAGCAGCAGGACAGTATACAGAACTTGCACTGCGTCGTGCATTGCAGAATTCCCATGTATTATCCTCTGATGTCAGTGCGGCATTTGACCCCAATTATCCGTCCGTTATGGATAAGAAAAATGCAGCATATTTTGGAAAAGGAATGGTATTTAATAAATATACCGGTTCCAGAGGAAAGTCAGGTTCTAATGATGCCAGTGCAGAATATGTTGGAAAATTGCGTGCAGTGATGGACGATGGTAATGTATTTTATCAGACTGCAGAATTAGGTAAAGTAGACCAGGGTGGCGGCGGAACCATCGCGTATATTCTGGCAAATTATGGAATGCAGGTAATTGACAGTGGTGTGGCAGTTTTAAATATGCATGCACCATGGGAGATTATCAGTAAAGCAGATTTATATGAAGCATATAAAGGATATGTAGCATTTTTGGCTTCATAGAGAAATAAAAAATGGGAGAAGCAAATTGTGAGAGAAGACTGGATAGAAGCCATTAAGACAATTGTAGATGAAAACAGAATACGCTTGCAGGAGCCGATGAGCCGTCATACCACATTCCGAATTGGGGGTATGGCAGAGATTTTTCTGATGCCGACCATCAAAGAGGCAGTGGATGTCATCACATTGTGCAGAGCAAAGAAGATTCCGTATACGATTATTGGAAACGGAAGCAATCTTCTGGTGGGCGATAAGGGAATTCCCGGAGTGGTCATTGAATTTGGCGCAAATGCTTCTTCCATTGAAGTAAAGGAAAATATGATTCATGCTGAAGCGGGAGCATTGCTTTCGAAGGTTGCACACAAGGCACTGGAAGCATCCTTAGGCGGCATGGAATTTGCAGCAGGAATTCCGGGAAGCATCGGAGGTGCAGTTGTGATGAACGCCGGTGCTTATGGCGGAGAGATGAAGGATATTTTAGTATCTGCGGATCTTTTGACCAAAGATGGTGAAGTGGTAGAAGTTCCGGTAGAAGAGATTTCCTTAAGTTACAGACACAGCCGTGTCATGGAGACCGGGGAAGTAGTGCTGGGTGTAACGTTAAAATTAGTATCCGGAGAAAAAGAGAAAATTGAAGCTGTCATGCAGGAACTCCGCCAGAAACGGCAGGAGAAGCAGCCATTGGAATTTCCAAGTGCAGGAAGTACCTTTAAGCGGCCGGAAGGCTATTTTGCCGGAAAGCTGATTATGGATGCCGGGTTAAGAGGCTATCGTGTGGGAGATGCCCAGGTATCCGAGAAACATTGTGGCTTTGTTATAAACCGTGGGCAGGCAACTGCAGCAGAAGTGGAAGAGCTGATGCGCAGGGTGCAGGAAAAAGTAGAACAGGAGTTTCAGGTAAGACTGGAGCCGGAAGTAAGAAGGTTAGGAGAATTTTCATGAAACTGGTAATTCTGACAGGAATGTCCGGGGCGGGAAAGAGTACAGCACTTAAGATGATGGAGGATATCGGATTTTATTGTGTTGATAATCTACCGATTCCGCTGATTGAAAAGTTTATAGAGTTGGCAGATTTAAGAAATACCGAGCTTCAGAAGGTTGCTGTGGGTGTGGATATCCGAAGCGGACAGGCATTGGAAGATTTGCAGGATATTCTTGACCACCTGAGAGGTGAAGGAAAAGAATTTGATGTACTGTTTTTGGATGCAGAGGATGGTGTGCTGGTAAAACGTTATAAAGAAACCAGAAGAAGTCATCCACTGGCAGGAAGCGATCGTGTCGATAAAGGCATCGAAGAAGAAAGAAGAAGATTGGAATTCTTAAAGAAACAGGCAAATTACATTATAGATACCAGTCATCTTCTGACCAGAGAATTAAAAACAGAATTAAATAAAATATTTGTAGAGAATCAGGAATTTAAGAATTTATTTATCACAATTTTATCCTTTGGATTCAAGTATGGAATTCCGGCAGATGCAGATCTGGTGTTTGATGTACGTTTTCTGCCAAATCCGTATTATGTGGAAGGCTTACGCCAAAAGAATGGTAATGATAAAGAAATTCAGGATTTTGTGATGCAATATAAGGAAGCCCACGTATTTCTGGATAAATTAGAAGATATGATAAATTTTCTGATACCGAATTACATAACAGAGGGGAAGAGCCAGCTGGTAATTGCCATTGGCTGTACCGGAGGCAAGCATCGTTCCGTAACCCTTGCCAATGAATTGTTTAAACGGTTGGAGAAACAGAAACAGTTTGGAATTAAGATAGAGCATCGTGACATTGAAAAGGATACGATGCGGCACTAGATGGAGATATGAGATGTCTTTTTCGGGAGAAGTAAAGGCGGAACTGGAGAAGCATATAAGTAAAAGCAGACACTGCCAGTTAGCAGAACTTGCAGCAATTATAAGTTTTTCCGGAAGAATGATATTGACGGGAGCAGATCCCAGATTGGAAATTGCAACAGAACATGCCGGATTGGCAAAAAAGTGCTATACGCTTTTGAAGCGGGCATTTGACATCAGTGCAGAGTTATCTGAACAGAATCCAGGTGTGTTATATATAGAAGAACAGGATGCCATGCGCAGGGTATTAATGGCACTTAAATTTTTGGAAGAGGACGGTTCACTGCATCCGTTCCGACAGGCAGTAAATGGAATGTTGCTGCAGAAGTCCTGCTGTAGAAGGACGTTTGTAAGAGGAGCATTTCTGGCTTCGGGTTCCATGAGTGACCCGCATAAATCCTATCATTTTGAAATTGTATGTGCAACGCCACAACAGGCAGAACAGCTCAGGACGGTAATCAGTGACTTTGGCATGGATGCGAAAGTGGTGGAACGCAAGAAGCACCATGTGGTATACTTAAAGGAAGGTGCACAGATAGTGGATATGTTAAATATCATGGAAGCACATGTGGCACTGATGAACCTTGAAAATGTACGCATTTTGAAAGAGATGCGTAACAGTGTAAACCGGCAGGTAAATTGTGAAACTGCCAATATTAATAAGACAGTGAATGCTGCAGTAAAGCAGATTGAAGATATTAAGTTTATCCAGGAAAAGGGACGACTGCAGGAATTGCCGGATAATCTTTACGAGATGGCACAGGTACGTTTGGAGCACCCGGAAGCGCCTCTTAAGGAACTGGGGGCATACTTAAATCCGCCGGTGGGAAAATCCGGTGTGAATCACAGGTTAAGAAAGATAAGTGAAATTGCTGAAAACATGAGAGTATGAAAAGGATGAGGAGGAATACATATGATGAAAAAAGAGGTGACCATTAAATTTGTCAATGGTGTCGAAGCAAGTCCCATTGCATTGCTTGTTCAGACTGCAAATCGTTTTTCCAGCAGTATTTATATTGAATCCGGAGATAAAAAAGTAAATGTGAAGAGCATTATGGGTATGATGTCACTGGCAATGAATTATGAGGATATGGTAACAGTTGTTACTGAGGGTGAGGACGAGAAGGAAGCCTTGGATACATTGGAACAGTTCCTGTCTGAGGGCTAGAAGGAAAAGAGAGGTTATGTAAAAAATGAAAAAGAAATTACTTTTTATATTTAATCCACATTCCGGCAAGGGACTGATTAAGAATAAACTGTTAGAAATTGTAGACATTATGGTAAAGGCAGATTATGAAGTAACCATATATCCGACACAGAGCAAAGGGGATGCGCAGAACCATGTCAGAGAAGAAGCGAAGAATTATGATCTGATTGTCTGTAGTGGTGGAGACGGTACTTTGGATGAAGCAGTCAGCGGAATGATGGAAAGTGAAGAAAAGACACTGCTTGGCTATATTCCGGCAGGAAGTACCAACGACTTTGCCAATTCTTTAAGAATACCTAAAAGCATGCTAAAGGCAGCAAATGTAGCGGTAAAGGGAAGACGGTTCCCGGTAGATATAGGATATTTTAATGGAGATTCATTCGTATATGTGGCAGCATTTGGACTGTTTACTGCAGTATCTTATCAGACCAGCCAGCAGTTAAAGAATGTATTAGGACACGCAGCTTATATTTTAGAAGGAATGAAACAGCTTTTAGACATTCCGGTCTATAAGATGCGGGTAGAATATGATGATGAGGTATTAGAGGACGAATTTATCTATGGTATGATTACCAATTCTATTTCTGTGGGGGGATTTAAGAACCTGACAGGTAAAAATGTACTCCTGGATGACGGTGTTTTTGAGGTGACACTGATTAAAGCACCGAAGAATCCACTGGAGTTAAATGAGATTATTGCAGCATTAACCAGCCGCAAGGATGATACCGACCTGGTATACTCATTTAAGAGCAGCAATATTAAGTTTTATCCGGAAGAAATTATTCCATGGACTTTAGATGGTGAGTTTGGGGGAGACCATAAGGAAGTGGAAATAAGAAATATGCACCAGGCTTTGGAGATTATGGTCAAGAATAAAGAAACATCTGTAAAATGATTGTTATATTTTTAACTTTATTTTTGGGAAAAGCCATGGTACAATGAAAAAAAACAATGGAGGAATCAAAATGTTAGTATCAGCAACAGAAATGTTAAAAAAAGCAAAAGCTGGTCATTATGCAGTAGGCCAGTTCAATATCAACAACCTTGAGTGGACAAAATCAATACTGTTAACTGCAGAAGAATTAAAATCCCCTGTAATTCTTGGTGTATCTGAAGGTGCAGGAAAATATATGACAGGTTTTAAAACCGTTGCAGCTATGGTAAAAGCTATGGATGAAGAACTTGGAATCACAGTTCCTGTAGCACTTCACTTAGATCATGGAACATACGAAGGATGTTATAAATGTATCAAAGCTGGATTTACATCTATCATGTTTGATGGTTCTCATTATCCATTTGAAGAGAACCTTGCTAAGTCTACAGAGCTTGTAAATGTAGCTCATCAGCTTGGACTTTCTATCGAGTGTGAGGTTGGTTCCATCGGTGGAGAAGAAGACGGAGTAGTTGGAATGGGCGAGTGCGCAGATCCTAACGAGTGTAAGACAATCGCTGATCTTGGTGTAGATATGCTTGCAGCAGGTATCGGTAATATCCACGGAAAATATCCGGCAAACTGGAAAGGACTTTCTTTCGAAACTCTGGATGCTATCCAGCAGAAGACAGGAACTATGCCATTAGTACTTCACGGTGGTACAGGAATTCCTGCAGATATGATTAAGAAAGCTATCTCTCTTGGCGTATCTAAGATTAATGTAAATACAGAGTGTCAGTTATCTTTCGCAGATGCTACACGTAAATATATTGAAGCTGGTAAGGACTTAGAGGGCAAAGGATTTGACCCACGTAAATTATTAGCTCCAGGTGCAGAAGCAATCAAAGCTACTGTAAAAGAAAAAATGGAATTATTTGGTTCTGTTGGAAAAGCAGAATAAGAATGATTTTTATAAGGGCCGCCCGTTGTGGCGGCTCTTATTACTTTACAGGAAATTGCTTTCCTGTAAAGTATAAAACGCTCCGCGAGGATGCGCACTGCGGCGTATTAGATGTCGCAAGCGACCACTGCAGGCGCGAGAATGTGCCAAGGCACATTCTTTTTTTACACGGTTACAGTATAATTTGAGAAAATTACAAAGCGTGTTTCTCGTAGTTTATACGCTGGCATCGCAGATAAAGGAGTTTATGGAGGAAGGAAATAGATGAGATATCTGGTTGGAACAGATAATAATACCTGGAGACTGCCGGATGCGGTGAATGCAGCAGCTGAGGGAGATACCATTGAGTTTCAGGCAGGCTATTCGCCGGTGGTGGATTGCATTGTCATAAGCAAAGACCTTCATTTTGAAGGAAAAGTTACATTGGCAGAGGGTGGAAATCAGAACTTTACCAATGTAATTACAGGAAAATTTAATATCAATCAACAGGCAAAGGTAACATTTGAAAACATCTGGATTTGTTATGGAGTGGAAAGAACCAATATCATTAACTGCAAAGAGCAGGCAGAAGTCAGCCTGATAAACTGCGTGCTGGAAAATTCACAGACGGATGGTGAGGTATATCCGCTGATTTATGCAGAAAATGAATCAAAGGTGGTTTTGAAAAACACTACCATCGTGGAAAATCCGAAATTATATATAAAAAGCTATATCGAAAACAGTAAGCTGGAACTGGATAACTGTGTTTTCCAAGACTGCAAGCTGATTATAGACAATGTAGATTTTAAAGTGAATAACAGTACCCTTCAGACAGGGGATGGAAATGCCATAAATGCAGCAGGCTGTAATGTAGAAATTGTAAACAGTACCATTAAGGGCTGCGACAAGGATAAAGAATATCCGGCAGTATGGCTGGATAAAAGTATAGCAAGCATTGTATCATCCCGTATCCTGCAACCGGGATTTAGTGCAGCCATATGTGTGAAGAGTGGTTCTGGCTTACATTCTGAGGGAAATGAATTTACTTCTATAAAAGTGGAGGATGCAAAAGCTACCTTTAAGAATACGGTGATTCGTGAAGGAGCTATGATACAGGATGAGTCAGCAGCATGTATTCGTGGAGAATGGAATATTTTAGGTGAGAATGAAGACAAGATTGACCTTGGCATCATGAATCATTCCGTAGTATATGGAGACACTCTTACCTTAAATCATGTGAATTCACCGAATATCAGAATGGCAGAGGATTCCATTTTAAGTGTGAAGGAACTGAAACATAATGGTGGAGAAGTAAGTGAACTGAATATTGAGACAGAAGAGGGCTGCAAGACTTATTATCCAAAGAATGGAAGAGCATCCGGAAATGCCGGCAATGGCAGTGAAGATTCTGATAAGCCACAGGTAAGTGCAAGAGAGCAGTTGAATCAGTTAATCGGACTTGGCAGCGTCAAGAAAGAGATTGATAAAATGCTTCGTATGGTGGAATTCAACCAGCAGCGCATTGCAAAAGGATTAGAGCCGCAGGAGCAGTCTTATCATTCCGTATTCCTTGGTAATCCGGGAACCGGAAAGACAACCGTAGCCCGGTTAATCGGAGAAGTTTTATTTGAATCCGGAGCATTTAAGAGTGATGAATTTAAATTGATAGAAGCATCCGAGCCGGACTTTATTTCCCAGAATGTAGGTGGAACGGCGCAGCAGACACTGGCATTATTGGAAAAAGCCAAAGGCGGTGTGTTATTTATTGATGAGGCATATGCCCTGAATAAAAAGGATGCCAATGTAGACTTTGGTATTGAAGCAATTAATACCATCTTAAAGTATATGGAAGACCATCGTGGAGAAATTATGATTATCTTCGCCGGATATACCAAAGAGATGGAAGAGTTTTTAAAGACCAATCCGGGACTTACTTCCCGTGTGCCAAACAAATTTGTCTTTGAGGATTATACACCGGATGAAATCGTTGAGATTGGCGAAAAGGATCTGGTAAAGAAACAGTATCAGTTTGAAGATGAAGAATACTATGCACAACAGGTAAAACGCGCATATCGTAATTCCTTAGACCATAGCAATGCCCGTTGGATTCGAAACTTTAATGAGAAATTGCTGAAAGCCTTTGCCAACCGTGTTATGAATACGGGAACAGAGGATTTGGAAACTATCACCAGAGCAGATATTGATGAAGTCTTAGCACAGGGCAGATATCAGGCATCCGGTAAGAAGGATGAGGATGCATTGGAACGTCTGCAGAAGCTGATTGGAATCAATGGTGTAAAGGAACAGGTAAACCGCTTTATTTCATTGGTAGAATTAAATCACCGGAGAGAAGAACAGGGCATGGAAAACAGTGACTTCACACTGCATTCCTTATTCCTTGGTAATCCGGGAACCGGAAAGACAACGGTAGCCCGTATTGTAGGTGAGGTTCTTTATCAGAAGGGAATTATCAGCCAGAAGAAATTTATTGAGGTATCAAGAAGCAATCTGGTGGCAGGCTATATCGGTCAGACAGCCAAGAAGACAAGAGAAGTTTTAGAGTCAGCATTGGGTGGCGTCCTTTTCATTGACGAGGCATATTCCCTGAGTCAGGGCAGCGAAAATGATTTTGGTAAGGAAGCCATCGATGAGATTTTAAAATTTATGGAAGACCACAGAAAAGATATGGTTATTATCTTTGCCGGATATACAAAGGAAATGTCTGAGTTCTTACAGATGAACTCCGGTCTTGCCAGCCGTATTCCGCATACCTTTGATTTTGAGGATTATACACCGAATGAAATTGTGAAGATTGGGCTTCTTGGTTTACATAACGCAGCATATAAAGTGGATGAAGCAGCTTATGCAGATTTGGTAAAGAATAACTACAGTCTGACTTCAGACCACAGCAACGGACGCTGGGTAAGGAACTTAAATGAAGAGCTTATCATGGTGATGTCAGAACGGGTTGCCCATGCAGAGGACGCAGATATTAACCAGATTCTGCAGGAGGATCTGGATGCTGTCCGTGCGGGAAACCACGGAATGCGTACATTAAAAAGCACAGAAGAAAGCACAGAAAAAGTAGTTGCAGATGAAAATGGATATGCAGTACCGCCAAGCAACAGCTAGTCTTAGGAGTATGACTGATAAAATTTACAAAAAATGTATATTATTTTGCACAAATTTGTAGAATGTATCAAAAATAAAAAAATTATAAACTTTGACTTGATTTTTTAGAAAGTTTCATGTATTTTAGATATAGCAGATGAAATGTGCGTGACGAACAAGGGTGTTCCAAAGGAATTGGAATGCCCTTTTTTCTATATCTGGGGCAGATACCCGGGGAAGAGTCAGACATGGATTGCAGAAAATAAAATCATATTTCTTAGGGGATTTATGGTGAGAGGCAGAAAGGATGTATAAGTATGAGTGAGACAGAATATTTCAATGTAGCAGATATTTTCGGCGAGAACGTATTCAATGATGCTGTTATGCAGGAACGTCTTCCGAAAAAGACCTACAAAAAATTAAGAGAAGTAATCGAAGAGGGAAAAGAATTAGACCTCGAGACAGCAGATGTAGTGGCACATGAGATGAAAGAGTGGGCAATCGAAAAAGGAGCTACCCATTATACACACTGGTTCCAGCCATTAACAGGAGTAACCGCTGAGAAACATGATTCCTTTATTACAGCACCAATGCCAAACGGTAAAGTTTTAATGAGCTTTTCCGGTAAGGAATTAATCAAAGGTGAGCCGGACGCATCTTCTTTCCCATCCGGTGGATTAAGAGCAACCTTTGAAGCAAGAGGATATACAGCATGGGATTGTACTTCACCGGCATTCGTAAGACAGGATGCAGCAGGAGCAACTCTTTGCATTCCTACCGCTTTCTGCTCCTACACAGGAGAAGCATTAGACCAGAAGACACCGTTACTTCGTTCCATGGAAGCGATTAATACCCAGTCTCTTCGTCTTTTAAAATTATTTGGAAATACAACATCTAAGAGAGTAACTCCTTCCGTTGGACCGGAGCAGGAATACTTCATCGTAGACAGAGAGAAATATTTAAAGAGAAAAGATTTAATCTTTACCGGACGTACCTTGTTTGGAGCAATGCCTCCAAAAGGACAGGAAATGGATGACCATTACTTCGGAATCATCCGTGAGAGAATTGCAGCATACATGAGAGATGTAAATAAAGAATTATGGAAACTTGGTGTATCTGCAAAGACACAGCATAACGAAGTTGCTCCTGCACAGCATGAGTTAGCTCCAATCTACTCCGAAGCAAACGTAGCAGTAGACCACAACCAGTTAGTAATGGAAACCTTAAAGAAGGTTGCCGGCCGTCATGGCTTACAGTGTCTGCTTCATGAGAAGCCATTTGCAGGTGTCAATGGTTCTGGAAAACATAATAACTGGTCTATCACAACAGATGATGGAATTAACTTATTAGAGCCAGGCAAAACACCTCATGAGAACGTACAGTTCTTGTTAGTGCTTACTTGTATCTTAAAAGCAGTAGATAAACATGCAGATCTGCTTCGTGAATCTGCAGCAGACGTTGGAAACGACCACAGATTAGGCGCAAACGAGGCACCGCCAGCAATCGTTTCTATCTATCTTGGAGAACAGTTACAGGATGTATTGTCACAGCTTATCAGCACCGGAGAAGCTACACATAGTTTATCTGGTTCTAAATTAGAGACTGGTGTTAAGACGTTGCCTGACTTCATGAAAGATGCAACAGACCGTAACAGAACTTCACCATTTGCATTTACCGGAAATAAATTCGAGTTCCGTATGGTTGGCTCCCAGGATTCTATCGCACAGCCAAACGTTGTATTGAATACAATCGTAGCAGAAGCATTTTCTGAGGCGTGTGATGAACTGGAAAAAGCAGACGATTTCGATATGGCAGTACATGATCTGATTAAGAAATATGCAACTGAGCATCAGAGAATCGTATTCAACGGAAACGGATATTCTGATGAATGGGTAGAGGAAGCAGAGCGTCGTGGACTTCCAAACATTAAGTCCATGGTAGATGCAATCCCGGCACTGAATACAGAAAAAGCAGTTTCCTTATTCGAGCGTTTCGGTGTATTTACCAGAGCGGAGCTGGATTCCCGTGTAGAAATTGAATATGAGACCTACGCAAAAGAGATTAACATCGAAGCAAAAGCTATGATTGATATTGCAGGAAAACAGATTATCCCGGCAGTTATCAAATATACAACAGAGCTTGCAACTTCTGCAGCAGCAGTAAAATCTGTATGTGATGCAGACATCAGTGTTCAGACAGAATTACTGGCAGAAGTATCTGACCTCTTATCTGAGACCAAGGTTGCTTTGGCAAAACTGGAAGAAGTAACAGAAAAAGGTGGAACAATGGAAGAGGGAAGAAATCAGGCTGTATATTACAGAGATGTTGTAAAAACAGCAATGGATGCATTAAGAGCTCCGGTTGACAAGTTAGAGATGCTTGTTGACAAAGATATATGGCCAATGCCATCTTATGGAGATTTAATCTTCGAAGTATAAAAAAGAACTTTAATTGCAGGGCATTCTCCTTAGAACAGACGGAAAAAAGAGGCATAAAAGGGAGGATGCCAGGCAACTTAAGTTACCTGGCAGATTATGAAAAAGAATATTTAAAGTTATGTTTTTCTTTTGCTTATGACTATACTATATCAGCCTAATTTGAAAAAAGCGTGTTGATAAAGTGAATCATCTTTGAATGCCAGGTGAATAAATTGTGAACAATAATAAGAAGGAGGACGAGATAATATGAAAAAGCTGGAAATTATTATCAAACCGGAAAAGCTTGAAGACTTGAAAGCAGTCTTAGAAAGCAGTGAAGTCAATGGTTTAAACATTGTAAACAGCATGGGATATGGTAATCAGAAGGGTATTATCAAGAATTACCGTGGAGCATCTTATAATGTAACATTACTTCCGAAAATCAAAGTAGAGACCGTTGTCTCGGATGAAGTTGCACCAGGATTAATTGATAAGGTAGTAGATGAGATTAATACCGGTAACTTTGGTGATGGTAAAATCTTTGTGTATGATGTAGAAGATGCCGTTCGTATCCGTACCGGTGAACATGGTGACAAAGCATTATAAAAGATGCAAAGAGGAGTAAGGCACAGATAGGAAACTGTCTTGTGGATATTGAAAAATGAATATCGCAAATAAATATTATCGAAGGAGATAAGCAGACGAGGAGAGAGCCTTGTTTGATATCTCTATTTTTTTTACTTTAATATTTATTTTGGTAAAGGAGGAAATGATTATGGATATGAGTGTTTGGTTCCTGATGGGAGCAGCGTTAGTATTTTTTATGCAATGTGGATTTGCAATGGTAGAGGCTGGTTTTACCAGATCTAAAAATACAGGTAACATTACAATGAAGAACCTGATGGACTTCTGTATTGGTACCGTTGCATTTTATTTATTAGGATATAATATTCTTTGTGGTGATGGAAAATTTGTAGGATGGGGTTTAAACCCATTGAAGAATTTTGGAACAACAGACTGGTCCAATTTCGTATTTAACCTGGTATTCTGTGCAACAGCTGCAACAATTGTATCTGGAGCAATGGCAGAGCGTACCAAATTCATTACATATTGTATTTACAGTTTTGTAATCAGCCTGATTGTATATCCGGTAGAAGCACACTGGGTATGGGGCGGAACTCCATGGCTTACAGACCTTGGATTTACAGATTTCGCAGGTTCTGCATGTATTCATATGGTAGGTGGAATTACCGCATTTATCGGAGCCGCTTTATTAGGACCTCGTATTGGTAAATATGACAAAGATGGTAAATCAAGACCTATTATGGGTCACAACATTTTAATTGGTGCGTTGGGAGTATTTATTCTCTGGTTTGGCTGGTATGGATTTAATGGTGCAGCAGCAACTGATACCTTACAGCTTTCACAGATTTTTGCAACAACAACCATTGCACCGGCAGCAGCAACTGTTACAGCAATGATTTATACATGGATTAAGAATGGTAAACCGGATGTGTCCATGTCCTTAAATGGTTCTCTGGCAGGTCTGGTAGCAATTACAGCAGGATGTGCAAATGTTGATGCGGTAGGAGCATTCATTATCGGTGGTTTAGCTGGTATCCTTTGTACCATGTCAGTATACTTTGTAGAAGACAAATTAAAAGTAGATGACCCGGTTGGTGCTGTATCCGTACACGGTGTCTGTGGTCTTTTTGGAACATTGATGGTAGGTCTCTTCGATTATACAGATGGCCTCTTCTATGGTGGCGGAGTTCATCATCTGGCTATTCAGGCACTTGGTGTCGTATGTATCGCAGGCTGGGTAATTGTAACCATGAGCATTGTATTTATCGTATTAAAGAAGACAATTGGTCTTAGAGTATCAAAAGAAGAAGAGTTAGAAGGTCTGGATTCTACTGAGCATGGCTTAGAGTCAGCTTACCCGGATTTTGTAACAAGAGAACTTCACTAATCATGTACTAATCTAATTGTGATTAGGTTAGTAATTATCTAATCCCCTTAGTAGTATATACATCAACAACGAAAGTCCTGGCGTATGTCAGGGCTTTTGTTGTTGTCTGTGCCCGGCATCAGATAGAAAAATTAGAAGCTGCCTTTGGCAGCTTCTATAGGTGTCTGATTATAGAATAATGATTTGGTTAATTCGTAGTGTTTCCATCAGAGCCGGTACCGGAACTTCCACCGCCGGTTCCTGTACCACCACCGGTTCCTGTATTGCCGCCGGTTCCTGTACCACCACCGGTTCCTGTATTGCTGCCGGTTCCTGTACCACCATTGGTTCCGGTATCACCACCGGTATTTGTACTGGTTCCGGTTCCGGTATTACCATGATCTGGTGTAGTATTATCCCCACCACCGGTAAGACTTCCACTGGTTGGATTAGAGGTATCTGTTGTATTAGTAGATGGGGTGGAAGGCTGTGTAACGGAACTTGAAGTGTGTACGTTACAGGTGCTGTTGGATAATTCATCTGTCATAAGATATGGAGAATCATCCGTACCTTCAGAACCGCCAACGATATAGATACCAGCCTGTTTTGTTTCTTCCGGACAATATTCATTTGCAAGCATTCCGGAGGAAGTACAGATTGTTGCACTGACATGATGGTCACATACTTCTGTTGGAACTGTGCCGGTTGCAAAATATTCTGTTTCAACCATGCTGCCACGCGGATCACAGTCACATAAACCTTCTACGGCAAGTTTTCCGGATTTCTTACATACGACAGCAGAAGTAATTCCGCTTGGCATAGTAAAGTCTTTATATTCCAGATTTTCATGAACACGGGACATAACTGCTTTCCAGATTAACTTTGGATATCTGGTGCTGGAAAGTTCGCTGTTATCATCATATCCGCCCCATACACCACAGGTATAATATGGTGTGTATCCTATGAAAAGAGCATCGCGGTCAGAGGTTGTAGTACCTGTTTTACCGGCAATCGGCATAGAACCGAAGTTAACGATTGTACCGGTACCGGAGGTAACAACATCTTCCATGGCATTGGTTAAGAGCCATGCAGTGGTGTCCTTTAATACAGTATGGGTCTGCGGAGTATTGTCAATTAAAACATTTCCGTCATGGTCTAAAATCTTGGTATAGAATCTTGGTTTGGTATAAGTACCGCCATTTGCAACGGTCGCATAGGCGGCAGTTAATTCTAAATTGGTAACACCTTTATAGATACCTCCAAGGCAGAGAGCCTGATTATTATCATGTTCAGCATCTAAGGTGGTAAATCCAAAATTCTGTAAATAACTGTAACCTAAATCGGTACTGATATCGGTGAGGGTCTTAACTGTTACAATATTGATGGAGTGGCAGATTGCTTCTCTTAAAGTAGTAAATCCGCGATACTGGCCATCGTAGTTACGAAGAGAACGTCCATTGGTATAAGAATAAGGAGCATCATCTTCTACAGAAGCTAAGGTCATTCCGCCACTGTCAAGAGCAGGTGCATAAGCAGCTAAAATCTTGAAGGTGGAACCCGGCTGTCTGGTGGTATCAGAAGCCCGGTTTAAGGTTTTGTTTGCGGTTTTATCACCACGGCCACCAACTAATGCTTTCACTTCACCGGTAGCCTGATCCATCAGCGTAAGGGAAGCCTGTGGCTGAATCGTAAAGGTAACGGATTCGCCGCTGCCCGGGATGGTATCTCCCTCTTCCATAATATCTGCTTTATACTGGTCAATGGCAGCCTGGGCATCTTCTTTGGAACTGAAGTTGATGTTGTAGCTGTTATTACCGGTTTTTTCACGATAGTAGGTGAGCATGGTCTGTTCACTGTAATTCTGCAGTGTACCATCGGCTTTCTGGATGGAAAGACGATAGGAGAAAGAATATTCCACCTGACCGTTGTAGTTATCTAAGTTATTGACTTCCTCATCACAAATCTGCTGGAGATTAGCATTCTGGGTGGAGTAAATGGTAAGACCACCACCATAGAGTGCATTGAAAGCCTGTGTCTCGGTATAACCTAATTCATTGATTAAGTCATCCATTACTTGGTCGGTAAGGGTATCCACAAAGTAGGAGTTGACATTTGCAGTAGAAGAAGTGCTGTTATCTACAATCTGAATACGGTCGTAGACATTATCTGCTAATGCTTCGTCGTGTTCTTCCTGCGAAATATAACCTTGGTCTAACATATTGTCTAAGACATCTTTACGACGGGATGCGTTGTTGTCCGGGTTAGTAATCGGATTATACTTTGTCGGACTCTTGGTAATTGCTGCAATTACTGCACACTCAGAAAGTGTTAAGTCAGATACATCTTTGTTAAAATATCGTTTGGATGCAGCCTGGACACCAAGGGTATTCTGACCAAGGTTAATGGTGTTTAAGTAATTTTCCAGAATCCAGTTCTTGGATTCTCTTTTTTCAAGCTGTACAGCCAGATACTGTTCCTGTATTTTACGCTCAAACTTGTCAGCCATACTGTCTTCGCTTGTCCAGTCAGTGAAAACGTTGTTTTTCAGAAGCTGCTGTGTAATTGTGCTGGCTCCCTGATTAAAATGAAAACCGGATGCAATGCCTTTGAAGCCGGCACGGATGATTCCTTTGATATCAATTCCGTTGTGATCGTAAAAACGTTCATCTTCGATGGCTACGAATGCATGTTGAAGATTAATCGGCATCTTATCAATGGTTACCGGGTCACGATTTGTACCGGAAGTAACCAGAGTGGCAATTTCATTACCCTCATCGTCAAGAACGGTAGAGAGCTGTCCGGTAGGACTTGCATCAATATCATCTATATCTGGTGCAGAATCAATGATTCCTTTGAAGATTCCGATTCCTGCACAAATACCGACGACAGCTACTAAGAAAAAGCAGATCAGTAGAGTCTTGCAGAAAATTACGGAAAACTTCTTACGGACCATAGTACCTTTGGAAGTGAGCTCTTTTTCCTTCCTGGCGGTACTCTTCTTTCCATAATTCATAATGTGCCTCCTTTGGATTAATAACATTATTTTCTTATTATAGCAAAAAGATACCATATAATAAAGAAAAAAGTAAAAACGCAAGGTTTTGATAAGAAATTCTTAAGGTTTCCTTGCAGGAAAAATGGAAATCATGCTACAATAAGGAAACGAAAAAAGAGGCAGGAGCAATGCAATATGTCAGAAGTTTCAAACGGAAAAGTAATATATGAAGGCGGCAGTGGTGAGATTGAAGAGAAAAAATCGCGGTTTATTGCAAATATTGCACCAGTTACCACAGAAGAGGAAGCGGTAGCATATATCAATGCTATGAAGAAAAAATACTGGGATGCAAGACATAACTGCTCCGCATTTATAATAGGAAGAAATCAGGAGCTGACCCGCTGCTCGGATGACGGAGAACCTTCCGGCACAGCAGGCCGTCCGATGTTAGACGTACTTTTACGGGAGGGCATCCGGGATGTAGTGGTAGTAGTAACCCGGTATTTTGGTGGAACACTTCTGGGAACCGGTGGACTGGTGCGTGCTTATCAGGGTGCTGTACAGGAGGGCTTAAAGAATTGTACCATCATTGAAAAGAGACCGGGAAAGCGTCTTAAGATAAGTACGGATTATACAGGACTTGGCAAGATACAGTATCTTCTGGCAGAACAGGGCGTTACGATTATGGATACCGAATATGCAGAAGGTGTGGAACTGGATGCAGCAGTACCGTTAGAACAGTGTCTGGAATTAGAAAAGAAACTTACGGATTCCACCAGTGGAAAGGCAAAGCTGATGTGGGAAGAGACCATTGAATTTGCAGATTTGAACGGTACAATCAAGGTTTTTTGATGACCTGTAAAAACTTTTTGCAAAAAATCGAAAAAAAATCGAAAAAGTGCTTGACGAATGGAATGTTTTCATGTAGAATACCCATTGTTGACACAACAAAGGGCTATCGCCAAACGGTAAGGCAACGGACTCTGACTCCGTCATTTCAAGGTTCGAATCCTTGTAGCCCTGCTCATGAAAACACCACAGCAGCGTGGTGTTTTTTTACTTTACAGGAAATTGCTTTCCTGTAAAGTAAAAAACGATCCGCGAGGATGCGCACTGCGGCATATAAGGTAGATGTCGCAAGCAGCTGCCGCAGGCGCGAGAATGTGCCCAGGCACATTCTTTTTAATAGCCAGGCATTTACAAGGAGGACACATCTATGTATTCCATGAAAAGCAGAGTAAGATATAGTGAAACAGACAGCGGACAGAAGATGACATTTCAGGCATTGACTAATTATCTGCAGGATTGTTGTATATTCCAGTCAGAGGATCTTGGAATTGGCGTGGACTATTTGAAGGAGCATGCACAGGCATGGTTTTTGGCATCCTGGCAGATTGTGGTAGAACGGCTGCCGGTTCTTGGAGAAAAAATAACAGTAAAGACCTGGCCATATAACTTTAAAGGTTTTTATGGTTATCGTAATTTTACCATAGAGGATGCTGAGGGAAAAATCTGTGCTTATGCGGATTCCCAGTGGATTTTTATGGATTTAAAGAGGGAAAGACCGGCACGGATTTCTGATAAGATGTTAGAAGAATATCAGATGGAAGAGCCTTTCAAAATGGACTATGCGGACAGAAAGATAAAACTTCCGGAGAAAATGCAGGAAAAGGAAAGCTTTCAGATTCGCCCGGAGCAGATTGATACCAATCATCATGTAAATAATGAACAGTATATTGCCATGGCAAAGAATTATCTGCCTGAGAATTTTAATATCCATAAAATGCGGGCAGAATACCGGAAAGCAGCAGTATTAGGAGACAAGGTATTCCCATTTGTATATGCAGATGATAAAATGTATCTGGTATCACTGGCGGATGAAGAGCAGAAGCCATATGCCATTGTAGAATTTGAACAATAGAAAGCAGGAAAATATGAATCTTGGAGAAAAACAGGAACTGACAGCAGTAAAGAAAGTTGAATTTGGAATGTATCTGGCAGAAAATCCGGAGGATGAGACCAGAGTGCTTTTGCCGGCAAAACAGGTGCCGGAGGGACTTTGCATTGGAGATAAAGTAGAAATCTTTTTATACCGGGATTCCAAAGACCGCCTGATTGCAACCACCCATGAACCGAAATTGGTACTGGGACAGCTTGCAGTGCTTCCGGTATTGGAAGTTGGTAAAATAGGAGCATTTTTAGACTGGGGACTGGAAAAGGATTTATTCCTTCCTTATAAGGAGATGACCCGCAAGGTAAATGCCGGGGATGAAGTCATGGTAACTTTATATATTGATAAGAGCCGCAGACTTTGTGCCAGCATGAAGAATCTTTATGACCTTTTAAGCAAAGATTCTCCATATAAAGCAGGGGATGAAGTAGAAGCAAGAATCTATGAATTCAGTGATAATTTTGGAACCTTTGCAGCGGTGGATGATAAATATTCTGCAATGATTTCCAAGCATGAGGACAGCAGCCATCTTCGGATAGGGGATGTAATTGCTGCCAGGGTAGTCAATGTAAAACCGGATGGCAAACTGGATATTACCCTTCGGGAAAAAGCTTACCTTCAGATGGACAGCGATGCACAGAAGGTAATGGAAGTGATAGATTCCTATGCCGGTGTACTGCCATTTACAGAAAAGGCATCACCGGAAGTAATCATGAGGGAAACCGGACTTAGCAAGGCAGCATTCAAGCGTGCTATAGGCAGACTCTATAAGGAGAGAAAGATAACCCTCAGCGAGCATGCAATCCGTAAAAACAGTTAATTTACGCGAGCGGCCAGAAAAACCGCATGTTTGCATGCAGATTTGGCGAGCACCGCGAATAGTTATTATTTAAATAAAGAAAGAAGGAACGAGACATGAAGAAAGTAATCGCAACAGAAAAAGCACCGGCAGCAATCGGACCATATTCACAGGCAATTGAAGTAAATGGAATGGTATATACTTCTGGTATTATTCCCGTTGTACCGGCAACCGGCGAGATTCCGGAAGGTTCTGTAGCACAGGCAAAACAGGCACTGACCAACCTTTCCAATCTTTTAGAAGCAGCAGGCACAAATATGGACAAAGTGGTTAAGACGACTGTATTCATCAAAGAGATGAATGATTTCGCAGCAATTAATGAGGTTTATAAGACATTCTTTACCACCGATTTCCCGGCAAGAAGCTGCGTAGAAGTAGCACGTCTTCCAAAAGACGTTATGCTTGAAATCGAAGCAATCGCAATGAAATAAGACAAGGAAACATAGAAAAAGACCGGAAATCTTAAAGCCTCCCTGAAGGAAGAAAAAGATTCCGGTCTTTTGCGTTGCAATGTATTGTCTTGCAAAACCATACAGTGGATTTAAACGGAGACATCAAAGTTCCCGCCAACAGCAGGATTTACAGATAATTCCATGGCACGAATCAGGCTGTCACTCATACTCTGACTGACATCCAGCTGGTTACTCAGCATTGCAACTCCAATCGCTTCGCTGGTTGGAGTAGAGGCACTGTTGAGTGCGCTTAAAGCAGTATTGTTTAATGCTGCAATATCCATATCAGTCACATCCTTTCTGCTTTGATATGTACTTTCATTATGGCATGGCAGATTAGAAAAAGCAAGGAAACATTCATATATTTTGGAAAAGGTGGTATACTTATCCTGCTGAAGAAATGGAGGAACCATAACATGTATGATGTGATTATAATAGGAAGCGGTCCTGCGGGGCTGTCAGCAGCAATTTATGCAGGAAGAGCAAAATTTGATACACTTATAATAGAAGAAAAACCTATGAGTGGAGGCCAGATTGTCAATACCAGTGAGGTGGACAACTATCCGGGACTGCCGGGAGTTGGTGGATTTGAACTGGCGCAGAAGATGCGTGAACATGCCAAAAAGAGCGGTGTAACCTTTGCAAAAGAACAGGCCGTATCGGTGGAGGATAAGCAGGAAAAGAAACTTGTAACAACAAATCAGAAACAGTATGAAGCAAAAGCAGTAATCATTGCATCAGGAGCATCTTACCGGAAGCTTGGGGTACCGGGGGAGGAAAGACTTACCGGTATGGGAGTTTCGTATTGTGCTACCTGCGATGGAGCATTTTTCCGGAATCGGACTGTTGCGGTGGCAGGCGGTGGTGATGTCGCGTTAGAGGATGCCCTCTTTTTGGCAAGAGGTTGTGAAAAAGTATACCTCATTCATCGGAGAGACAGTTTCCGTGGCGCAAAAGTGTTGGCGGAGCAGGTGCAGACAAATAAAAAAATTGAAATATTATACGATACCGTAGTAGAGGAAATCTGCGGTGAAGGAATGGTAGAGAAAATCAAAATATTAAATAAGAAGACACAGGAAGAAAAAATGCTTCCGGTAAATGGCATTTTTGTTGCTGTGGGAATGGTACCGAATACCGTCAAAGTAATACCGGATCTGGCATTGGATGATACAGGATATATCAAAGCCGGAGAGGATGGAAGGAGCAGTGTGCCTGGCATATATGCAGTGGGAGACGTCAGAACCAAGCAGCTTCGGCAGGTCGTAACGGCAGTAGCAGATGGCGCCAATGCCATTGCTTCTATGGAAAGTGATGGAGCAATTTCGTAAAAGAACGGAAAGAATGATGTAAAAAAAGCGGGAATTTTAGGTTGACATGACAGGTTAGCTGCGCTATAATGACTCTGTAATAAATGTAATAAATTTGTAACAAATCGTTAGGTTTGGAGGTTTTTATGTATAAGAAAGCGTTAAGATTAACAGCCTGCGGTCTCGCAAGCGCATTATTAATCACTGGAAGCAATGCAACAACATATGCAGCACCAGTCGCAGGTGTTACTTCAGCAATGGAAGTGGGGGCTTCCAATGACACATTAGTAGCTGGTTTTTCTTTGACATTCAGCAATTATATGGCAAGCAGTGAGCTTGTAGCAAAGGCGAATGTGGCAACTGCACAGAATAATGACACACCTGTTGTTACAGAAGGGGATGCAGCACAGCAGGATACAGCAGAAGAGGCACAGCCGGCAGAAGAAGATCCGTTCGCAAATGTGGCAATTGCACAGGTTGATAACTATGTAAATATCAGAAGCGAAGCATCAGAAGACAGTGAGGTGCTTGGTAAGCTTTATAATAATTCAGCAGCAACCGTCCAGCAGACCGTAGATGGCTGGTATCAGATTACATCCGGTACCGTTACCGGTTACGTTAAGAGTGAGTATGTAGTAGTCGGCAACGAAGAATTGGCCCGTTCCGTCGGACGTCGTGTAGCAACTGTAAATGAAGATGCAGTTACTTTATTTGTGAGAACAGAGCCTTCTACCGATTCTAAGAAACTTGGAATGGTTGCAGGACTGGATGATTTGACAGTTACAGATGAGTCTGTAGATGGATGGGTAAAAGTTTCCATCGAAGAGGGCGAGGGATATGTATCCGCTGATTATGTAACATTATCTACTGAATTCGTTCAGGCAGAATCCAAAGAAGAAGAAGCCGCAAGACTTGCAAAAGAAGAGGCTGAAAGAAAAGCAGCAGAAGAAGCCGCAAAGAAAGCAGCAGAAAAATCTTCTAAGAGCAGCAGCTCATCCTCCAGTACATCTGGTGGTACATCTACATACAATGCACCATCCGGATCTGATGGAGCAGCAGTTGCAAATTTCGCAAGCCAGTTTGTTGGTAATCCATATGTAGCAGGTGGAACAAGCTTAACAAACGGAGCAGACTGTTCCGGATTTGTAATGAGTGTGTATGCACAGTTTGGAGTATCATTACCACATTCTTCAGGAGCAATGAGAGGCTGCGGATATGAAGTTGGTACAGACCAGATGCAGCCGGGCGATATCGTATGCTACAGCGGACATGTTGCAATTTATGTTGGTAACAACACAATCGTACATGCCAGCACACCATCTTCAGGAATCAAATTTACATCACCGATTGACTATAAGCCAGTTCTTTCCGTAAGACGTATTTTCTAGGATGTCCGGAGCTGATTTACGCGAGTAGAGAGAAAAATCGCATGCTTGCATGCAGATTTGGCGAGCACCGCGATAACTCGAGAAACTCGCAAAGCGTGTTTCTCGTAGTTTATAGTAAAATTAAGGATGAAATAATATTGAAAAAGATAAACAGGGACTGTTGCGGTTGCAACAGTCCTTTTTTTGCTTTACAGGAAATTGCTTTCCTGTAAAGTAAAAAACGTTCCGCGAGGATGCACACTGCAGGTAGACATTTGGAAAAAAGCAGATATAAAAATTTGATACGTTATTAAAAAATATTCTATTTTTATCTGGAAAAACTGCAATTATAATAAAATCAGCCAATAAAGTGGCGGAGGCGCATTATTATAGAATGAAAGGAAAGGCAGGTTACCACAGATGGAATATACAGCATCAGAACAAAGATATGAAACCATGAAATACAGAAGAGTAGGAAAGAGCGGATTGTTGTTTCCAATATTGTCCCTTGGTTTCTGGCATAATTTTGGAACCAATGATAATTATGAGAACATGAAGGCGATGTGTTTTACGGCATTTGACCATGGAGTCACACAGTTTGACCTGGCAAATAATTATGGCCCGGAATATGGCAGTGCAGAGAGTAATCTTGGCAGGATCATGCGGGAAGAACTGCATGCCTACCGCGATGAATTGTTAATTACAACGAAAGCAGGTTTTGATATGTGGCCGGGACCTTATGGGGATCATGGCAGCAGGAAGTATCTGATTGCGAGCTTAGACCAGAGCTTAAAACGTATGGGACTTGAATATGTGGACATTTTTTATCATCACAGAATGGATCCGGATACGCCATTGGAAGAAACCATGCTGGCATTAGACCAGATTGTAAGAAGCGGAAAAGCACTATATGTAGGAATCTCTAATTACGATGGAGAACATATGAAACAGGCGGCTGAAATCTTAGAAGATTTAAAGTGCCCGTTTGTGATAAACCAGAACCGCTATAATATCTTTGACCGTACGGTAGAGAATAATGGCTTGTTAGAAGCTGCAAAAGAGAAGGGGAAAGGTGTGATTGCATTTTCTCCACTTGCACAGGGAATGCTGACGGATAAATATCTCAATGGAATCCCTGAGGACAGCCGGATTAAAAGAGATGGCAGATTCCTTCATGCATCCGACCTTACGGAAACAAGAATGCAGCAGATTAAGAGCCTGAATGAAATTGCAAAGCGCCGTGGACAGACACTGGCACAGATGGCATTAAGCTGGATATTAAGGGATGAGACGGTAGCAAGTGTTCTGATTGGCGCATCCCGTCCACAGCAGATATTAGATAATTTAAAGATTGTAGATGCACCGGCATTTACCACGGAAGAGTTAGAAGAAATCGAAGCTGTCTGCAGAGCCTGAATCCTGGACGCAGATGCAGTTTTAGAAAAAAGAATAGAAGGAATTGTTCATACAATTTTCTAATCAAAATAGTTATGTGAACGAATATGATATTATGTAAATATACATATGGAGAAGAGGGACTATTTTGAAAAGTGGAAAAGAAATTCATTTGACGGAAAAGAAGTGTAAATTGCAATCAGACAATTTTACACTTCTTTTTTGAAAATATACAATATGCACAAAAAAGAAAAGAACGTCGAAAAAAAGTGCTGGAAATTATAAAAAAGTCCCAAAAGTTATCCACATCGAAAAATGTGGAAATATCGAAAAAAAGGAGTTATACACCAAGTTATACACATTATCCACAGAAAAAAGGAGAAAAATATAGGTTTACATAGCAAAAAATAAGAACGGATGTTTTGTGAACAAATGATAAAGTTGATAACTTTTCAAAAAAATATACAAAATCTATTGACATTGCAATATTGAAAAAATCATATAAAATTGTCTGAAAATGTCAGTTTATTTACAAAGGTGTAAAAAGGCAATCGGAGAAAATAATTACAGAAAATTTGCACAATGGTTGAAAAAAACAGGAGCTTTTGTTATACTACTTGCATAAAAGCGCATGGAAATGCACAGAATAAGACAGGTGTAAGATGTTAAAGAAAATCGATATACTGGGAATAGAAGTAGATAATTATACAGTCCGTGAAGCAATGATGCAGGTAGAAAATTATCTGGATAACACGGTAATGAATACCATAGAGACCATAGATATGAAGATGCTAGAACTGGCAGGACGGGATGAAACAGTACGGGCGTGCATGGAACAGCTGGATCTTGCGGTAATCGGAGAGAAGGAGATTCTGATTGCGGCAGATGTTCATTCCAGCCAGCGGATCAGTGAGACAATCAATCATGATTTTTTCAGGGAATTCATCAAGCGGATTATCCGTAACCATAAGAGAGTATTTTTGTTGGCAGAAACCATTGCTCAGGAAGAACAGCTGGAGCATTTCCTTGTAGGAAAATACGAACAGATTGAGGTGGCAGGTCATTGTGCGATAGAGGAAAAGTCCAATGACTTTGAAAGTGTGGTAAATGAGATTAACAGTGCCAGTGCAGATGTTATTTTTTCCATTCTGCCGTCTCCGTTACAGGAACAGTTTTTGACAGAAAATAAAAGCAAACTGGATGCTAAAATATGGTATGGGTTGAGCAGTGATTATGCACCGCGTTCCCGTATCAGCAGAATATCCCAGATAGCGGGCAGATTGATTCATAAGAAGAAACTGCAGAGCAAATTACACAAATATAATAAAGATTAAAGGAAACGGATGGTTATGGGTCTGGGATATAAAAGACCGGCCATAGTGGATTATTTGTGTATGACAGCAGGAACCTGCCTTATGGGTATAGCAATTCAGTCCATCTATGACCCGGTAGGAATGGTTGTTGGTGGATTTACCGGAGTTGCAATTCTCATCAGACAACTGACAGTAAAATGGATTCCCGGAGGAATTCCGTTATGGTTTACGAACCTGGCGCTGAATCTTCCGGTTTTTTTATGCGCATGGAGAAGAAAGGGAAAGAAATTTTTGTGGCGGGCATTATATGGAATGGTAATGCTGTCTTTCTGGCTTCTGGTACTGCCTCACTGGAATATAGCCCAGGATGATTATATGCTGGCAGCTATTTATGGCGGATGCATCTCCGGAGCGGGAATCGGTCTGGTTCTGGTGACGAAGTCCTCTACTGGAGGGACAGATATGGTAGCCACTTTATTACAGCGTTTTCTTAAACAATATACCATTGCACAGATTATGCTGGTGTTAGATGGTATTATTGTGTTAAGCGGAATGTTTTTCTTTGGAGTAAAGCCGGCGTTATATGCTGTGGTGGCAATTTTTATAACAACGGAAGTATCGGATGCAATTATGGAAGGTATCAAATATTCCAAGGCGGCGTATATCATTACGGAAGATGCCGCTGAAGTGGCAGATGCACTGATGCACCGGATGAACCGCGGTGTTACGGCGATTCATGCAAAGGGAATGTATTCCGGAAATGAGAAGGACATACTCTTTTGTGCAGTGTCGAAAAAGGAAATTGTAGAGTTAAAAGAGATAGTAATGGAACTTGACTCGAAAGCTTTTGTAATTGTGACGGATGCCCGGGAAGTGCTGGGAGAAGGTTTTTTGGAATATTAGCATAAAAATATTCACATTTCCTCTTTATTTTTTTGACGTTTTGCATTAAAATAGGATTCAAAGAGTTTTATCTTTCACAAAAGGATGCGAATTTTTTGTGAAAGTTGTCCAGTAACTGGGGCGATATTGATAAGAGAAGGAGAAAAAAGTATGATTTCAAATCAGATACTTCAAAACACAATTGACGGTTTGAAAGGGATTACAAGAGTGGATATGTGCATTATCGATACTGAGGGGAAAGTATTGGCAACCACATTTCCCGATGCAGATAATTATATCAATCCTGCATTGGCATTTGTAGAATCTCCGGCAGACAGTCAGGTGATTCAGGGATGCCAGTTCTTTAAAGTTTTTGATGATCATCAGATAGAATATGTTTTACTGGCAAATGGTGACAGTGATGATGTGTATATGGTGGGAAAAATTGCCGGTTTCCAGATTCAGAATCTTCTGGTAGCATATAAGGAACGGTTTGATAAGGACAACTTTATTAAGAATCTTTTATTGGATAATCTTCTTTTAGTAGATATTTATAACCGTGCGAAGAAGCTTCATATTGAGACGGAAGTACGCCGCGTGGTATATGTTGTAGAAACCAACCGGGAAAAGGACGGAAATGAACTGGAAAAAGTACGCAGTATCTTTGGCGGCAAGTCCAAGGATTTTGTGACAGCGGTAGATGAGAAAAATATCATTGTGGTAAAAGAACTTGCAGAAAATGAGACCTATGAGGATTTGGAGAAAACGGCAGAAGTTATCTTAAATCTGTTCAAGGCAGATGAAGACTGCGAGGCTTATATCGCATATGGTACCGTAGTAAATGAGATTAAGGAAGTATCCCGTTCTTATAAAGAAGCCCGAATGGCATTGGATGTAGGAAAGATATTCTTTGAAGAGAAGAATATTATTGCGTATTCTGCACTGGGAATTGGACGTCTGATTTATCAGCTCCCGATTCCACTTTGCAAAATGTTTATCAAAGAGATTTTCGATGGAAAATCTCCGGATGATTTTGATGAAGAAACACTTACTACCATCAATAAATTCTTTGAAAACAGCCTGAACGTTTCAGAAACATCCAGACAGTTATACATACACAGAAATACACTGGTATACCGTCTGGATAAACTGCAGAAAAGTACAGGCTTAGATCTTCGGGTATTTGAAGATGCCATTACATTTAAAATTGCGTTAATGGTAGTAAAATACATGAAATATATGGAGACATTGGATTACTAAGCAGTAGTTTTAGGAGGAACACATGATTAAGCTTGAACATGTAAGCAAGTCATATTCGGCAGGAATACCGGCATTAAATGATATCAGTCTTAATATAGAAGAAGGGGAATTTGTTTTTATCGTTGGAAACAGCGGCTCCGGAAAGTCAACACTGATTAAATTATTGTTAAAAGAATTAGAGCCGACCAAAGGGGTTATTACGATTAACAACCGTAATTTAAATGCAATCCGGAGAAAACAGATACCGAAATATCGGCGTAATGTAGGTGTTGTGTTCCAGGATTTCCGCCTTTTAAAAGACAGAAATGTATATGAGAATGTAGCATTTGCCCAGAAGGTAATAGGTACTCCGGCAAGGCTCATAAGAAGCAGTGTACCGACCATGTTATCTATGGTAGGGCTGGCTGCCAAATATAAATCTTATCCAAAACAGTTGTCCGGTGGAGAACAGCAGAGGGTTGCCATTGCAAGAGCACTGGTAAATCAGCCGAAGATTCTTCTGGCAGATGAGCCGACCGGTAATCTTGATAACCATAATGCATGGGAAATCATGAAGCTCTTAGAGGAGATTAACCAGAAGGGAACGACAGTAGTCGTTGTTACACATAATCTTGAGATTGTCAAGGCAATGAAGAAACGTGTAATCACAATGAAGAAAGGCGTCATTATCAGTGACGAGAAAGGTGATTGCAGCGATGAGGATTAGTTCGTTTTTCTATTCAATAAAACAGGGTATCAAGAATATCTGGCGTAACAAAATGTTTTCAGTAGCATCTATTGCGACCATGTGTGCCTGTATCTTTTTGTTTGGACTTTTCTATTCGATTGTAGAAAACTTCCAGTCAATGGTAAAAGAGGCAGAGGAAGGCGTTGCAATATCTGTTTTCTTTAATGAGGGAATCTCGCAGGAACAGATAGATGAGATTGGTAATAAAATTGGTAAGCGTGTGGAAGTTGCCAGCTATGAATTTATTTCCGCAGATGAAGCGTGGGAAAGGTGTAAAGAGACATATTTTGGTGGCTCAGAAGAAGCAGCAGAGGGATTTGCGGAGAATCCACTTGCTAATTCTGCCAGTTATGAAATTTATATGAAAGATGTTTCCATGCAGGATGCACTGGTTACATATTTAGAGTCCTTAGATGGCGTAAGGGAAGTGCATCATTCTGCAGTGGTGGCAAATACATTGTCTGATTTTAATAAACTGATTGCGTATGTTTCCGGAGGCATTATCTTAATCCTGCTTGCGGTTGCTATCTTCTTAATCAGTAATACCGTTACAGTTGGCATCTCGGTACGAAGAGAAGAGATTGCGATTATGAAGCTGATTGGAGCTACGGATTCTTTTGTGCGGGCACCATTTGTAGTAGAGGGTGTGCTGATTGGACTTCTGGGTTCTGCATTGCCACTGATTCTGCTTTACTTCATGTATGGCAAGATTATAGTATATGTAGCGGACAAATTCAGCTTTTTAGATAATATTATGAATTTTATTCCGGTTGCAGAACTGTTTCACAGTCTGGTTCCAATTTCACTGCTGTTGGGAGTGGGAATTGGATTTGTTGGCAGCCGGCTGACTATTAAGAAGCATTTGAAAGTATAAGGACAAAGGGTATCGCCTGTGTACTGGGGCAGTCACAGGGATACCCTGTTTTGAATATATAAAAGGTGATGAGAATAAGATGAAGATACGAAGAAAAGTAACAACCGCAATACTGACAGCTGTGATGTTACTTTCTCCGGTGATGGAGATATCTGCCAGCAGCCTGTCTGATGCACAGAAGGAAAAAGAAAATTTAGAGAAGCAGTTAGAGGAGGCCCAAGGTGTCATTGATGGGCTGAAAGATTCCAAGGCTGATATTCAGACGAAGGTAAAGGAATTAGATCAGCAGCTTACAAGCATTTCTCTTGAAATTACCAATACACAGGCACAGTTAGAGGAAAAGAGTGCCGAGATTACAGACACCCAGAGCGAATTAGAGGATGCCCAGGCGGATGTGGCAAGCCAGGCAGAAGCTATGAGCAAAAGGATTCAGTTCATGTATGAAAATAGTGGAAAAATGTCATATCTGGAAGCTTTTTTTCGATCCGGCAGTATGACAGAATTTTTGAATCAGGCAGAATATATCCGGCAGATTTCAGAATATGATAGAGATATGCTGCAGCAGTACAATGACAGTGTACAGACCGTGGCAGATGCCAAGGAACAGTTAGAACAGCAATATACAGAGCTGGAAGAATTGAAGGCACAGGTAGAATCCCAGCAGCAGACAGTGCAGGCTCTGATGGATGCCAAGGAAGACGAACTGGATAAGGTAAAGAGTGACATTACGGTGGCACAGTCGGATGCAGATGCAGTACAGGCAGAGATTGATGCACAGAATGAAATTATTGCGCAGATTCAGGCAGAGGAAGCCAGAAAAAAAGCGGAAGAAGAGAAACGAAGACAGGAAGCAGAGGAAAATGGAACTACTCCGGATACGACTCCCGGAGATGTATACGGTGGCGGGGCTTTTGTATGGCCGTGTCCGAGCAGTACCAGGGTAACCAGTGATTACGGAACGCGATTATCTCCGACCCAGGGAGCATCCTCTAATCATAAGGGACTGGATATTGGGGCAAGCTATGGTGCGAGTATTGTGGCGGCGGCAGATGGAACGGTTTCCTATGCAGGCTATAATAATGGAATGGGCAACTATGTAATGATCAGCCACGGCAGCGGGCTATATACAGTATATGGGCATGCTTCGGCACTTTTGGTATCCACCGGTGATAAAGTCACGGCGGGACAGACGATAGCCCAGGTAGGAAGTACCGGTATATCTACTGGAAATCATTTACATTTTGGCGTATCCTTAAATGGAAGCTATGTAAGCCCATGGAATTATCTGAGTAAATAGTAAAAGAGGAAGAAAGATGGACGAAATAAGGGAAGAGACAAATTCAGCAGAAGCAATCAGGCAGGAAATAAAGGAAAAGAAAAGAACTTACTGGCGTGGTGCGATTACCGGTGCTGCTTCGGTCATGGCGGTATTGCTGATTGTATTATTGATTGGTATTTACAGTGGTACTGTGGTAATTGGTGGAAAAGGCGTAACAGGAGGCAGCCAGACGGTAGCAGCATCAGATGGTGATCTGCTTTCAAAGGATGTCATCAATAAGCTTGATAATCTGGCAGACCAGATTAATGCAGATTATTATGAAGATGTGGATCAGGAAGACTTGATTAACGGAATGTATAAAGGCTTGTTTGAGGGGATCGGAGACCCATATAGTGAGTATTATACCCCGGAAGAATATGAAGATATCATGATATCTACCCATGCAAATTATTATGGAATCGGAGCAGGACTTACCCAGGATAAGAATACCATGGAAGTATCCGTTACCCATATTTATGATAATTCTCCGGCACAGGAAGCAGGATTAAAAGAAGGCGATAAGATAGTCAAGGTAGATGATATTGAAGCCACTTCTATGGAATTGTCGGAACTGGTAACCAACATCCGCGGCGAAGAGGGAACCACCGTTCATCTGGTAATTGAAAGAGAAGGGGAATCAGAAAATCTGGAATTTGATGTGTCCCGTGCCAAAGTAGATATTCCAACAGTAGCTTATAAAATGTTAGAAAACAATATCGGATATATACAGGTATCTGAATTTGCAGAGAATACACCAACCCAGTTTTCGGATGCAATTACAGATTTACAGGGTCAGGGTATGGAGAAGCTTGTTATTGATTTACGTGATAATGGCGGCGGAATGGTAGTATCCTGTCAGCAGATGCTGGATATGATTCTTCCGGAAGGAACCGTTGTTTATACGGAAGATAAATATGGCAACCGTCAGGACTATACTTCTGATGCAGAGCATTATCTTGATATGCCGATTGCAGTATTAGTCAATGGCAATTCCGCCAGTGCATCCGAGATATTTGCAGGAGCCATCCGGGATTTTGATTATGGAACACTGATTGGAACCACAACCTTTGGAAAAGGCATTGTGCAGAATATCATGCAGTTAAAGGACGGCAGTGCCATTAAGCTTACGGTAGCAAAATATTATACACCAAACGGTGATAACATCCATGGAACCGGAATTACACCGGATGTTGAAATTGAATATGAGTACACCGGAGATACCGAGGGTACTTATGATGAGATGCAGGATAATCAGATATTAAAAGCCATTGAAGTATTGAACGGAGAAGAATAATGAAGATGAATAACGAAGAGAAGAAAAAACTTATCATTCGCTATGTGGTGGCAGTAATTCTTTTGGTAGTTACCATTCTCGTACTTAAGGGGATGTATCAGGATGCGGAAGAGCATGACAATGCACAGAATACAGAAATTAAAACAGAGATAAATCATGAGTAAATTAAATGAAAAGATTCGCCAGCAGTTAGTGGAATGGGCAGAACCGGATTTTGGCACCTTTTCCGCCGGATTGATTCCGGGGGAAGAACATGTGCTTGGAGTAAGGTTGCCCTTACTTCGTTCTTATGCAAAAGAATTAGCAAAAGGAGACTGGCAGACTTACCTTTCACAGGCATCGGATGATTCCATGGAAGAGACCATGTTGCAGGGCATGACCTTAGGCTATGTGAAAAGTGATTTCGCAGGAATCCGTCCGTATCTTGATGCCTTTCTTCCAAAGATTAAGAACTGGTCGGTATGTGACAGCACCTGTGCAAGTTTAAAAATTGCCAGAAAAGAGCCGGAGGCAGTTTTAGAATATTTACTGCCTTATCTTCGCAGTGACGAAGAATTTTTCATCCGGTTTGGCGTTGTGATGTTATTAGATCATTTTATTAAGGAAGACTATATCGACCTTGTCTTAGAAGAGGTGGATAAGATTCATCAGGAAGCCTATTATGTGAAAATGGCAGTAGCCTGGAATTTGTCCGTGTGTTTTGTGAAGTTCCGGGATAAAACACTTTCCTATCTCAGGACAGATCATCTGGATGACTGGACTTACAATAAGACGATACAGAAAATCAGGGAATCCTATCGCGTGACCAAAGAGGATAAGGAAATGCTCTTAAAAATGAAACGGAAAGCAGAAAAATAGACTTTTCAACCAATATTAAGGAAAATATAATTGATTCGAAGCCGGGAAACCACTATAATGTTTATAGTGGTTTTTCTTACTTTACAGGAAATTGCTTTCCTGCAAAGAAAAAACGCCCCGCAGGGATGCGCACTGCGGCGTATAAGGTAGATGTCGCAAGCGACCGCGCAGGCGCGAGAATGTGCCAAGGCACATTCTTTGTTATACAGAAAATCATAAGAATATAAGAAAGTTGGTGATACTGTGGTTGAATTGGACGCATACCGATACAAATTGGGAACCTATAAGGCTCCACTGCAGGAAGTGAGGGATTCACTTTGACTTAGCAGATAAGTCAAAAAAAATCGAAGAATTGGAACGGGAGATGGAAGCACCAGATTTCTGGAATGATGCAGAAGTGTCCCAGCAGAAGATGAAAGAGTTAAAAAGCTATAAGGATGACGTGGCAGTCTGTGCACAGCTGGAAGAGAAACTTTCCGACATTGAAACACTGATTGCGATGGGAGATGAAGAGAATGATGTTTCCCTGATTCCGGAAATCGAAGAAGAGATAAAGGAATACGAAGAAGCGTTTGAAAAGATTCGGATCAAAACCCTGTTATCCGGAGAATATGATAAAGACAATGCAATTGTATCCTTACATGCAGGAGCAGGCGGAACAGAATCCTGTGACTGGGCATCCATGCTATACCGTATGTATACAAGATGGGCATCCGATAAAGGATTTGCCATTGAAGTACTGGATTCCTTAGATGGAGATGAAGCAGGAATCAAATCCATTACCTTTCAGGTAAACGGAGAAAATGCTTACGGTTATCTGAAATCAGAAAAAGGCGTACACCGTCTGGTGCGGATTTCACCGTTTAATGCGGCAGGAAAGCGTCAGACCTCCTTTGTATCATGTGATGTGATGCCGGATATAGAAGAAGACATTGATATTGAAGTAAAGGATGAAGATATAAGGATTGATACCTACCGTTCCAGCGGAGCCGGTGGACAGCATATCAATAAGACATCTTCAGCAATCCGGATTACCCATTTTCCGACGGGAATTGTAGTAACCTGCCAGAATGAGCGTTCCCAGCACATGAATAAAGACAAGGCAATGCAGATGTTAAAATCCAAGCTGTATTTATTGAAACAGCAGGAAAATGCAGATAAAGCAGCAGATATCCGTGGCGAAGTCACAGAAATTGGCTGGGGAAATCAGATACGCTCCTACGTATTGCAGCCGTATACTATGGTAAAGGATACCAGAACCGGCGTAGAGACGGGAAACACAGATGCAGTATTAGATGGAGATATTGATATTTTCATCAATGGATATTTAAAGTGGCTATCACTGGGCTGTCCGGAGAAGATGGGAGAGTAAGATGGAAAAAGTAATCATACCACTGGTCATTATTCTTGTCATTGTGGGAGTGATAGCAGGCGTGGTTTTCTATGTGAAAAATAAAGTAAGGAAATTCTCACAGGATCTCTTTGGAACAGATTCTTTAGTGGAAGGCTGGAAGAAACAGGAAGAGGAACTGTCTGTCACACCATGTTCCGTATCCGGAATGACAAGATTATTAGAACCACAGATACAGAGGGATTTCCCGGAATTTAACTGGGTGCAGTTTAAAAATAAGGCAGAAGATGCATTGAAATTGTCATTGATGGCAATTTCCGCACATAGTATAGGAAGGGCAGAGAGCCTGTCGGAAGCACTTAAAGAAGAAGTGGCAGCAAGAATTGAGCAGAATCAGACAGCAGGTGTAAATGAGGTATATGAACGTATCCGTGTTCATCAGACTGAGATTGCCAGATATGAAAAACAAAAGGGAAAATGCATTATTACACTACAGAGTGCAGTGGAGCATATTCACTATAAAGAAAAAGACGGAAAACTGATTTCCGGTAAAAAAGATTTGTTAGAACAGACCAAGTACAACATGGAACTGATGTATATCCAGGATGAGAGCAAAGTCAGTGCTGATAAAGGGGTTGGACTTACCTGCCCGCACTGCGGTGCTCCGGTTACATCTCTTGGAGCGAAATACTGTGAGTTCTGTGGCAGTGAAGTAATACCAATCAATATGCAGGTTTGGTCTCTGCAGCATTTTTACGAAGTTACATACCAAAAGGTGTAATGAAAATATATAACATAAGAAAACAGGAGGTTTGTTATGGGTTTAATTAAAGCAGTAGCACAGGCAGTTGGAGGGAGTTTTGCAGATCAGTGGTTAGAGGTAATCGAGCCGGATGATATGGGAGATCAGACCGTCTTTACCAGAGGTGTGTTGATTCGCCGTGGACAGAATACAAAGGGAACTGATGATACCGTATCTAATGGTTCCATCATCCATGTATATGATAATCAGTTTATGATGTTAGTAGATGGTGGAAAAATCGTAGACTATACAGCAGAGCCGGGATATTACAAAGTAGATAATTCTTCTTTACCATCCCTGTTTAACGGACAGTTAAAGGATACTTTAAAAGATTCCTTCGCACGTATCAAATTTGGTGGTCAGACACCGGATAAACAGAAGGTATTCTTTATAAATCTTCAGGAAATCAAGGGAATCAAATTCGGAACAAGAAATCCGATCAACTATTTTGATAATTTCTACAATGCAGAATTGTTCCTGCGTGCACACGGAACTTATTCCATTAAGATTGTAGACCCGATTCGTTTCTATGCAGAAGCAATTCCAAGAAACAAAGACAGAGTAGAAATCACAGATATCAATGAACAGTATATCTCTGAATTCTTAGAAGCATTACAGACATCCATCAACCAGTTATCTGCAGATGGTGTCCGCATTTCCTATGTATCATCCAAGGGACGCGAGCTGAGTAAATACATGTCAGAAACTCTTGATGAGGAATGGAACCAGATGCGTGGTATGGAGATTCAGGCAGTAGGTATTGCAAGCATCTCTTACGACGAGGAATCCACTAACCTTATCAATCTGCGCAACAAAGGTGCAATGATGGGTAGTGACCCGAATGTAATGCGTGGTATTGCTGTTGGAAATATTACGGAAGGTATCCGTGATGCAGGTTCTAATGCAGCGGGTGCAATGACCGGATTTATGGGTGTTGGAATGGGAATGAATGCATTCAACAGCAGCATGGACAGCTTAAATCAGATGACTGCAGGTATGCAGCAGAACCAGCAGATGAATAATGGAGCACAGATGGCAGGCGGAGCAGCAGGCGTGCAGCAGGCAGCACCGGCTCAACAGGCAGCTCCGGCACAGCAGGCAGCAGCACCGGCAGGCAATGAGTGGACCTGTGAATGCGGAACAACAAATACCGGAAAATTCTGCTGTAACTGTGGAAAACCGGCTCCTGCACCGGCAGTAAAGACAGACTGGACCTGTGAGTGTGGAGCAGTAAATACCGGAAAATTCTGTACTAACTGCGGAAAACCGGCTCCGGCAGCAGACTGGACCTGCGAATGTGGAGCAGTAAATACCGGAAAATTCTGCAGCAATTGTGGAAAACAGAGACCATAAGGGAGGAAGGAGCACTGCATGTCAGTAATTAGTTTTAAGTGCCCGAATTGTGATGGCGAACTGATTTTTGACCCTGCTTCCGGCGCATATAAATGCGAATATTGTGGCTCAAAATTTACACAGGAAGAACTGGATGCCATGAAGCCGGCGGAGGAACAGGAAAAACCTGCCGGCAGCATGGATGGAAGCCAGGCTCCTGAGAATACAGACGGAACACAGGAAGAGAAGAAGACAGAGGAAGAAGCAGTCATTTATACCTGCCCGAGCTGTGGTGCGCAGATTGTAACGGATGCAACCACGGCGGCAACCTTCTGCTATTATTGCCACAATCCGGTAGTGCTTTCCGGAAGATTATCCGGAAACTATATGCCGAATAAGGTCATTCCGTTTGCAATTGACCGTAAAGAAGCAGAAAAACGTTTTATGGAATATGTAGGCAGGAAAAAGTTTGTTCCAAAGGCATTTTTCAATAAGAAACAAATTGATAAATTATCCGGTGTATACTTTCCGTTCTGGATTTATGATACCAGGATGAACGGTAATCTTTCGGCAGAGGCAACCCGTGTCCGGGTATGGCGTTCCGGAGATGAAGAATATACCGAGACAAAATTCTATGAAGTAGAACGTGGCGGAGATGTATCTCTTTCCAATCTGGAACTGAATGCATTAGAGAAAGCTAACAAAGAGCTGGTAGAGGGTGTACTGCCATATCAGTTTGACAAGATGAAGGATTTCTCCATGGGGTATCTTTCCGGCTTCCAGGCAGAGAAGCGTGATATTGAAAAAGAAGGCGTAGCCGAGGAAGCAAGACGAGAGACAAAGGATTATGCAACCAGGCTCTTGCGGGAAAGCGTATCCGGCTACGACGGTGTGAAGGTACATAACTGCGGATTTTCTAATGGCAGTGAGAACTGGAATTATGTGCTTCTTCCAATCTGGACCATCACCTATCGTGCCAATAACGGCAAGATGTATTACTATTCCATGAATGGACAGACCGGAAAAGTATGTGGAGAACTTCCGGTAGATTATAAGAAGCTGACTCTGGTTAGTGGAATCATATCAGCAGCAGTGCTGGTACTTGGATTGTTAGGAGGGCTGCTGATATGGTAAAGAAAAAGATAATCGTACCATTACTGCTTTTATGCAGTATGTTATTTGCTGTTCCTGTTATGGCATCAGAGCCAAAAGCAGCCTTCGTCTATGATGATGCAGAGCTTTTTGACCAGAGTGAAGCAGATTCCATCAGTGAAAAAATCAGCGATTTTTCCAGTGAGACCGGCTGGGAAATTTATGCATTTACCACAGAGGATGCGCAGGGGTATACTTCCCAGGAGTATGGAGAGAATACCTTTGACCAGTATGCCACCGGCATGGATGGCGTTGCTTTTGTCATTGACATGGATAACCGTGAAATCGCAGTGGTTCATTTTGGAGAAGCAAACCGCTATTATACGGATGAAAGAGTAGAAAGTATTCTGGATGAAGGCTTCAATTATATGGGAGATGCAGAGTATGCAGATGCCATGGAGGCAATGATTGATGAGGCAGAATATTATTACGGACAGGGTGTGCCTTCTGGTCAGTATAATTACGATGAAGAAACCGGGGAATATGATTACTACGAGAAAAATACGCTGACCTGGTTTGAAATCCTGATTACCTTACTGGTGGCATTGGGTGTCGGTGGTGCATTCTGTGGAATCACCATTGGAAAATATCGCCTGCATTTTGATAAGTACAAATATGATTATCACAAGAACAGCCATGTAAATCTTACAAACAGTACTGACCGTTTTGTAAATCAGGTAGTAACCCATCGTCATATCCAGAGGGAATCTTCTGGTGGTGGAAGTGGTTCCGGCAGAACAACAGTACATACCGGAGCAGGAGGACGAAGCACCGGAGGCGGAAGCCGTAAATTCTAAGAGCTTTCGGATAAGGAAAGCAAATATAAAAATTCGTCAATTTACCCATATGGAATCCGAAAAAGGTTCCATATGGGTACTTTTGTATAAAAAAGAGAAATTTACTTGTAATGGCTGTATATATGTGCTATCATCTTTCTGGTGAAAACAGTTGTGTTTGTACCACAAACAGTCGGAGGGGAATATGGCAGAGAATACGAAGTATTTTGTGTTGAAAGAGAAGGCTGTACCGGAGGTATTGCTGAAAGTAGTGGAAGCGAAACGTCTTTTAGAATCCGGACGCGTAACATCTGTACAGGAAGCAGCCGAGCAGGTAGATATCAGCCGGAGTTCATTTTATAAGTATAAAGATGATATTTTTCCATTTCACGACAATGCGAAGGGGAGAACAATTACGATGGTAATCCAGCTGGATGATACGCCGGGATTATTATCAACCGTTTTGAATATTGTGGCAGAGTTTCATGCCAACATATTAACTATCCACCAGTCCATACCGGTAAACGGGATTGCATCCCTGACACTGAGTATTGATATTCTGCCGGAGACAGGAGATTTGTCACAGATGGTAGATGAGATTGAAGGACAGGATGGAATACATTATCTGAAAATATTAGCCAGGGAGTGAAACAACAATGAAAGCAGCAGTAATGGGATATGGAACAATTGGTTCCGGAGTAGTAGAAGTATTAAACATTAATCATGACAGCATTGCAAAACGTGCAGGCGAAGCAATCGAAGTAAAATATGTTTTGGATTTACGGGATTTCCCGGGAGACCCGATTCAGGATAAAATCGTGCATGATTACAAAGTAATTGCAGAAGACCCTGAAATTGGCATGGTAGTTGAGACAATGGGCGGTGTAGAACCAGCATATACTTTTGTCCGTGCCATGTTAGAGGCAGGAAAGCATGTAACAACTTCAAATAAGGCATTAGTAGCAGAGAAAGGTGCAGAACTGATTGCACTTGCCAAAGAGAAAAATGTGAATTTCCTGTTTGAAGCCAGCGTAGGAGGCGGTATCCCGATTATCCGCCCGTTAAATTCCTGCCTGACTGCAGATGTAATCGAAGAGATTACCGGTATTTTAAATGGAACTACCAACTATATGCTTACCAAGATGAGCGTAGAGGGTTCTGAATTTGCAGATGTATTAAAGGATGCACAGGATAAAGGATATGCAGAGAAAGACCCGACTGCCGATGTAGAAGGCTTTGATGCATGCCGTAAGATTGCAATCTTAACTTCTTTAGTATGCGGACAACAGGTAGACTTCAATGACATTCATACGGAAGGAATTACCAAAATCAGTGCAACAGATATCAAATATGCAAAAGCAATGGGTAAAGCCATTAAATTACTGGCAACCAGCCGTAAAGTAGGAGACAGCTATTGTGCAATGGTATCTCCATGTATGCTTCCACAGGAGCATCCATTGTATCCGGTAAATGATGTATTTAATGCAATTTTTGTACATGGTAATGTATTAGGAGATGCAATGTTCTACGGAAGTGGAGCAGGAAAACTTCCAACCGCCAGTGCTGTTGTGGCTGATATGGTTGAAATTGCAAAATTCAAAGACACCAACCTTCCAATGGAATGGAGACCGGAGAAATTAGAGCTTGCAGATTATAAGATGGTAACCAACCGTTTCTTTGTCCGTACCAAAGCAGACGAAGCAGCAGTAAAGAATGCATTCGGAGCAGTTGAGTTTGTTGCAGCAGAAGGTGTAAACGGCGAACTTGGATTTGTAACAGAAGAAATGACAGAAGCAGCATATGAAGAGAAGGCAGCAAAGCTTGCTGATATTCTTCAGATGATTCGTGTAAAATAGTTGCGAAAAACCCTTCTGGAAATTATAATTGTACTAAGGGTATAAATATAATTTCAGGAGGGTATTTTTATGTCAAAATTTATTATGGCGTTAGACGCCGGAACCACCAGCAACCGGTGTATTCTCTTTAATGAAGACGGTGAAATCTGCAGTATGGCACAAAAAGAATTCCGTCAGATGTTTCCCAATCCAGGATGGGTAGAACATGATGCCAATGAGATATGGTCGACGCAGCTTGGGGTAGCAGTAGAGGCAATGTCTAAGATTGGTGCTACGGCAGCAGATATTGCAGCCATTGGAATCACCAACCAGAGAGAGACAGCAATTGTATGGAACAAAGAGACCGGAGAGCCGGTTTATAATGCGATAGTCTGGCAGTGCCGCCGGACCGCTGATATTGCAGATGCGTTAAAGAAAAAGGGGTTGGAAGATTCCTATCGTAAGAAAACAGGATTGATTATTGATGCCTATTTTTCGGCAACGAAAATCAAGTGGATTTTAGATAATGTGAAGGGTGCAAGAAAATTAGCGGAAGAAGGAAAGCTGCTCTTTGGAACGGTAGAGACCTGGCTGATCTGGAAACTGACGAAAGGGGAAGCACATGTAACCGATTATTCCAATGCGTCAAGAACCATGCTTTTTAATATAAACACATTAACCTGGGATAAAGATATTCTGGCAGAGCTTGATATTCCGGAGAGCATGCTGCCAAAGCCGATGCCGTCAAGCTGTGTATATGGTTATACAGATCCGGCATATTTTGGAAGTGCGATACCGATTGCCGGTGCAGCAGGAGACCAGCAGGCAGCTTTGTTCGGACAGACCTGCTTTTCCGAAGGAGAAGCGAAGAATACATATGGTACAGGCTGTTTCCTTTTGATGAATACAGGAGAACGTCCGGTATTTTCAGAAAACGGACTGGTCACCACCATTGCCTGGGGGCTGGATGGCAAAGTAAATTATGCACTGGAAGGCTCTATCTTTGTGGCAGGTGCGGCAATCCAGTGGCTGCGTGATGGTATGCGTCTCATTGACTCTGCATCGGATTCAGAGTATATGGCGACCAAAGTAAAAGGAACTCATGGCTGTTATGTGGTTCCGGCATTTACCGGACTGGGTGCACCATACTGGGATCAGTATGCAAGAGGAACAATTGTAGGAATTACCAGAGGAACTAATAAGAATCATATCATCCGGGCAACTCTGGAATCTATTGCTTATCAGGTGGAAGGAGTTATCTCTGCCATGGAAGCGGATGCTGGAATCGAAATCCGTTCCTTAAATGTAGATGGAGGAGCCAGTGCCAATAATTTCCTGATGCAGTTCCAGTCAGACATGATACAGGCACCGGTCAATCGTCCGGCATGTGTAGAGACAACAGCAAAGGGTGCAGCATATCTGGCAGGACTTGCAGTAGACTACTGGAAGACCAAAGAAGATGTGATAAAGAACCAGCAGATAGAGCGGGTATTCCATCCACAGATGGAAGAGGAAGAGAGACAGAAAAAATTAAAAGGCTGGAAGAAGGCAGTAAAATATGCCTTTGGATGGGCAAAAGATACAGAGGAAGAGGAAGAGGCGTAAGCCACTTCCTCTTCTTCACTTTACAGGAAATTGCTTTCCTGTAAAGTAAAAAACGCTCCGCGAGGATGCGCACTGCGGCGTATAAGGTAGATGTCGCAAGCGACCGCCGCAGGCGCGAGAATGTGCCAAGGCACATTCTTTTTTCTCGTTAAGCGTTCGAAAAAGCTGCCGGTGGCAGCTACTTATAGGTTTTGATATATAATACCTTATGATATATGCGTCAGCGGCATAAAATCAATCTGAAAGAATAGAAGAGCCGCATTTTTCACAATGAAATTTATAATAATAATAGCCAGTGCAATCCAAAGAAATACTTCCCGGAAATGCATGCCAATACGAAGCCTTCCCTTAGAGAGCCGCTCAATAGTCTGGGAAATCATAAACCAGGTGCAGAGCACAAAGGCATATGGCACAAAGGGATGATAAACCAGTGAGTGCAGGAAATCCCCATGCAGTAAAAAAACTACGGCTCTGGTGCCACCGCAGCCGGGACAGTAAAGTCCGGTCAGGCTGTGAAGCACACAGGGGAAAAGATATTTTGAAAGCTGGATATTCGTTGCTTTTATAAAAAGCACCAGCAGAAGAAGTGTGCCTATGATGCACCAGCCGGTGATATATAATCCGTTGTCCATAGCAGTGGACGTTTTTTTCTTTTCCATATAAACCCTCGCAAATCAGTATTCAAACAAAATATAGAATCTGTTGGTAGTATACAATTGTCATAAGGGAAAGTCAAAGTTATTGTGTTTCACCCAAGATATGTGTATAATAAAAAGAGGCACTTTTTTCAGACTTTGGAAGGAGGAGTGGTTTATGCAGATTGATGGATGGAATCCGAAAGACATTGGATATGATACCGGATACAATCATACATATGGGGTCGGAACTGACACAGATGCGAAGAGTACCGGAGCGGCAGAGGGCAGCAAAGGCGAATGCCAGACCTGTAAGAACCGGAAATATCAGGATGGTTCCAACGAGAATGTTTCTTTTAAATCAGCTTCCCACATCTCTCCGGAGGCGGCGGGAATCCGTGTGGCAGCCCATGAGGCAGAACATGTTTCCAATGCTTATGCCAAAGCAGCAGAAGAAAATGGTCAGGTGGTATCTGCAAGCGTAACACTTCGTACCGGCGTATGCCCGGAGTGCGGAAGAGTATATGTGGCAGGCGGAGAGACCAATACCACCATTAAGTATCCGAACGAAACAAATCCTTATCAGCAGGAGCGAAAGAGCCAGGATGCGGCAGATCTGACCGGAGCCAGAATCGACACAAGAAAATAAAAACAGGAGCATGAGATAGATGAAAAGAAAATCAGCAGAAATAAAACGTATTGCAAGAGAAAGTCTTACCGGACATTATGGATTGCCAATGGGAGCCATGGTAGTATCACAGTTAATTGTAACTTTGCCGACCATGTTCTTTTCCTGGAATTTGACTCCGTATTCCGGAAAAATGGAGTGGGCAATTTATTATGTAGCAGCATTTATACTGACATTGCTTGGTGTTGTTTTAAATATAGGAATTCTTCGGATTGCATTACGAATGGGAAGAAAGCAGCCATATAAGTTTACCGATATGTTCTATGGATTCAATCATCATCCGGATAAATACATTCTGGCATACCTTTTATTTATGGTTGTGGTATTAATTCCGATGCTTCCGGCAATCGCAGTCTCTGTTGGAATGTATGTAACTGCCATTTCCGGCAGCATGAAAATCACAGAGGGGATTTTTATTGGCTATGTAGTAGCTATGTGTGTACTTGGAATTGGAGGAGAAGTGATTGCATTTATTCTTTCCTTAAAATATTCCATGCTGTTTTTGATATTGCTTGAGGATAATACCAAAGGAATCCGGCAGGCAATGAGGGAAAGTAAAGCGCTGATGCAGGGCAACAAGGGAAGATACTTCTATATCATGTTAAGCTTCCTTGGCTGGTCCTTCCTTGGTCTCCTTTCATTTGGAATCGGCTTCCTGTGGATTGGACCATACTATACACAGACACAGGTGACATTCTATCGTGACATTACAGGAGAATTAGACCGGACAGAAAACCAGACAGACCCATACGGAACACAACAGCAGAATCCGCAGTATAGTACGTGGAGTGCTTCGGTATAAAAATAAGAAAAGAAAAATGCCGGGAAATCAGAATTGGTTTCCCGGCATTTTTCTTTTGCATATATTTACTGGTACATCTGATTCATTTCATTAAACTGCCGCATCAGTTCGTTATAATCAGCGGTATTTCCGTTGGACATCTGGTTGATGAAATCGGCGTTGGTAAACATCATGACAATGACGAAAGTATAAAGTGCAATAGTAAGTACAAGACCGATAATTCCAAGGACGATACCGATTTTGCCGGTGGTGGAAAAAGTCATCTCGCCGCCACGGGAAAGAAGTCCTAAAATAATGGCAAGTGCTCCACAAGGCAGTGCTGCATACAGGCAGCAGAAAGTTACAATGGAGACAATGCCAAGAGCAATGGATGCGGTGGCAAGTCCGGTGGAACGTTTGTCCATGTAATTACGTTGCGGTGCCTGGTTCATATTATATGAATAATTGGGATTTGGTTGATAGCCGTTTGGCTGCTGTTGAAAATCCATAAAAAACCTCCTCAAATCGTGAATAAATCCAGTATACCATTTTCTTCCGGAAAAAACAATAAAACCCAAAATCTTCCCTTTTGCAGAAATGCCGGATATGCTATAATGAGCGCAAACGCATCAACAGGAAAGGAAATACAAGATGGATATAACAGCAAAAATTGCCGAAGAACTTGGAATCAGAAAAAATCAGGCACAGGCAGCAATTCAGTTAATTGATGAAGGAAATACCATTCCTTTTATTGCCCGGTATCGAAAAGAAGCAACCGGCGCATTAAATGATGAAATATTACGTAACTTATTTGACCGGCTGACTTATCTTAGAAACTTAGAAGAGAAGAAAGCACAGGTCATTGCCAGCATTGAAGAACAGGGCAAGCTGACGGACGAACTGCGGAAACAGATAGAAGAAGCACAGACACTGGTAGTCGTAGATGATTTGTACCGTCCATACCGACCGAAGCGCAGAACCAGAGCAACCATCGCCAAAGAGAAGGGCTTAGAGCCACTGGCAAATGTAATCAGTCTTCAGATGCTTAAGACTCCAATCTTAGAAGAAGCAGCAAAATATATCAACGAAGAAAAAGAAGTTCATACTGCAGAGGAAGCGTTAGAAGGCGCCAGGGATATTATTGCAGAGCATATTTCCGATGAAGCAGATTATCGTATCCGCATCCGTGACCTTACCGTAAAACATGGTCGGATTGTATCTGCTGCCAAAGATCCGGAAACAGAATCTGTTTATGAAATGTATTATGATTTTGATGAGCCGATTGCAAAAATGGCAGGACATCGTACGCTGGCATTGAACCGTGGAGAGGCAGAGAAAATACTGACAGTAAAAGTAGAAGTGCCGGAAGAACAGATTATTCCGTATTTACAGAAAAAGGTAATAACCAAAGATAATGCCATAACCAGACCTGTTTTGGAAGAAGTAATCGAAGACAGCTATAAGCGTCTGATTGCACCGGCAATCGAGCGTGAGATTCGAAGTGAGCTTACGGAAAAGGCAGAAGACGGAGCAATCAAAGTTTTCGGAAAAAACTTAGAGCAGCTTCTGATGCAGCCGCCAATTGCAGGACAGGTTGTGCTTGGCTGGGATCCGGCATTCCGTACCGGATGTAAGCTTGCAGTGGTAGATCCGACCGGAAAAGTATTGGATACGACAGTTATTTACCCGACAGCACCACAGAATAAGGTAGAGGAAGCAAAAGTAGTATTAAAGAAACTGATTTCCAAGTATCATATTACACTGATTTCTCTTGGAAATGGAACAGCATCCCGTGAGTCAGAGCAGATTATCGTGGATTTATTAAAAGAGATTCCGGTAAAAGTACAGTATATTATTGTAAATGAAGCAGGTGCTTCCGTATATTCTGCAAGTAAACTTGCAACAGAGGAATTCCCAAACTTTGATGTGGGACAAAGAAGTGCCACTTCCATGGCAAGACGGTTGCAGGATCCGCTGGCAGAGCTGGTTAAAATTGATCCGAAATCCATCGGAGTCGGTCAGTATCAGCATGACATGAACCAGAAAAAATTAAGTGAAGCCTTAGGCGGCGTGGTAGAAGACTGCGTAAATAAAGTTGGTGTAGATTTAAACACCGCATCCGTATCCCTGTTGGAATACATTTCCGGTATCAGCAAAGTGATTGCGAAAAATATCGTGGCATACCGGGAAGAAAATGGAAAATTTGCATCCAGAAGCCAGCTCTTGAAAGTGGCAAAATTAGGACCGAAGGCATATGAACAGTGTGCCGGTTTTCTTCGTATTACCGATGGAAAGAATCCGTTGGATGCAACCGGCGTGCATCCGGAAAGTTATGAAGCAACCAGAAAGCTTTTGGAAAAATTAGGATATTCAGAAGAAGAGATAACCGGTGGCGGATTAACCGGGATTTCAAAGAAGATTTCAGATTATAAGAAACTGGCAGCAGAATTGGAAGTAGGAGAACTTACTTTACGGGATATTGTAAAGGAACTGGAAAAGCCGGCAAGAGATCCACGGGAAGATATGCCAAAGCCGATTCTGCGGAGTGATGTACTGGAAATGAAGGATTTGACCCCGGGAATGATATTAAAAGGAACCGTCCGTAATGTCATTGACTTTGGTGCCTTTGTGGACATCGGGGTACATCAGGATGGACTGGTACACATTTCCCAGATGAGCGAACGCTATATCAAACATCCGCTGGAAGTGGTCAGCGTGGGAGATATTGTAGAAGTAAAAGTAATGAGTGTAGACCTTAAGAAACAGAGAATCCAGCTTACTATGAAACTGTAAATAAAAGGTAACAGATAAAATTGGGTATTGACAAGGAAAAAGTGAAGTCCTACAATAGACCCATAGTAATTGAATAGGAAGTCTTCGGGGCAGGGTGATATGCGAAGCATAGATTCCCGACCGACGGTGATTGTGCATGACACATTAGTCCGTGAACTGTAGTATTGCAGTTGATTTGGTGAAAATCCAAAACCGACAGTATAGTCTGGATGGGAGAAGATAAGTGACCATTAAGGTGATTATTTTGCGTGCCCCGGATAGTTTTATCCGGGGCTTTTATGGTACACCAATACTCCGGACATCCCTTGCAAGAGCTAAAAGTAAAGAAAAAAGGAGTAAAAGAAATGAGTACAAACAGTGTAACAACAAACAGCAACGTAAAAACAGGTGTAAATGCAAGATATCTGACGATGACAGCAATGCTTTCAGCTATTGCGTTCATCCTGATGTTCCTTGATTTTGCAGTTCCATTTATGCCAAACTTCATCAAACTGGATATTTCAGAACTTCCGGCATTGATTGGAGCATTTTCCATGGGACCGGTCAGTGGAATTGTAATCTGCCTGATTAAAAATCTGATTCATCTGACTATTACAACCACAAGTGGTGTTGGAGAACTGTCCAACTTCATTCTTGGAGTAGCGTTCGTGCTTCCAGCAGGACTGATTTACAAATTTAAGAAGAACCGCAAAGGTGCATTAATCGGTTCTTTGGCAGGAGCACTTTTCATGGCGGTATTCAGTGTGGTATCAAACTATTTTCTGGTATATCCGTTCTATACAGCATTTATGCCGGAAGATGCCATTATTGGTGCTTACAATGCAATCGCTTCTGCAGTAGGCGGACATATGGATAATTTATTGGAGTGTCTGGTAGTATTTAATATGCCATTCACCTTCTTAAAAGGTATGATTAGTGTTGGAATTACATTTTTGATTTATAAACATATTTCACCAATCATCAAAGGAACCAACAGCCGTAAGAATTAGACGTCCCTTTTTTGCCCGACACAAAATTGATAAAGAGTTTGTCTATTCCTGAAAATAATGCTATACTTCAATCAGAAAAGTAAGCAGGAGGAAAGACAATGCCAATTGAATTTGATGTAAAAATAACAGCGAACGATATGTACCGGTTTAATATGTATCATATATATACCAGTTTTACCGGAATCTTTTCCATCTTGGCAGCGGTGCTTGGATTTGTAGCCGCAGTGGGAACCTATGGAAAGGTAGATACCATGTATACGGTGCTTTACATCATATTTGGCATTGTCTTTCTTTTTTATTTTCCATTAACCTTGAAAATGCGGGCGGCAAGACAGATTTCCATGTCAGAGGCACTGAAAAGTACACTGCATTATATGTTGGATGATGAAGGTGTCCATGTATCTCTGGGAGAAGAAAATGCCCTGCTGGAGTGGAAACAGATTTATAAAATGGTGTCAACAAAGCATAATGTTCTGATTTACAGCAGCCGCGTGAATGCATATATCCTGCCGATGGAAATTGTAGGCGGACAGTATGCAGCGTTGAAGGAACTGGCAGATAAGAATTTGAAGAAGCACCAGAATTGTATGAAGAAGAGATAGGAAGAAAAGTATATGGTATATGAAACATTTTCGGCAGAAGAAACAGAAAAGTTAGGCGAACAGATTGGACGGGAAGCAAAGCCGGGAGAAGTGTATACATTAATCGGAGATTTGGGAGTAGGAAAAACCGTTTTTACCCAGGGAATAGCCAAGGGTTTGGAGATAACAGAACCTATCTGCAGTCCGACTTTTACTATTGTGCAGGAGTATGAAGAAGGAAGAATGCCATTTTATCATTTTGATGTATACCGGATTGCGGATATTGAGGAAATGGATGAAATCGGCTATGAGGACTATTTTTATGGAAATGGTCTGACCATGATAGAATGGGCAAATCTGATTGAAGAAATTTTACCGGATCATTACCGGCAGATAACAATAGAGAAAGATTTGGAAAAAGGATTTGATTATCGCAGGATAACAATAGAAGAGGTGGAACGATGAAAATATTGGGATTGGACAGCTCCGGACTGGTAGCCAGCGTAGCAGTAGTAGAAGATGATGTGCTGTTGGGAGAATTTACTGTAAATTATAAGAAAACACATTCACAGACCTTGCTGCCAATGTTAGATGAACTTGCGAAAATGATAGAACTAGATTTGGATACATTAGATGCCATTGCAATTGCAGCGGGTCCGGGCTCATTTACCGGACTTCGGATTGGCTCTGCAACAGCAAAAGGATTGGGACTTGCACTGGATAAGCCGTTGATATCCGTACCGACCGTGGATGCACTGGCATACAACCTCTATGGGCATAGAGATATTATCTGTCCATTAATGGATGCCAGAAGAAACCAGACCTATACCGGTTTATATCAGTTTGAAGACGAAAAAATGCAGGTATTGTGCCCACAGTGCGTTGTGGGAATTGATGAGATTGTAGCAAAGATAAATGAAAACAATGCTCCGGTTGTACTTTTGGGAGATGGTGTCCCGGTATTTACCGCTTATATAGAAGAAAACTGTAAAGTGCCATATTCCTTTGCACCGGCACATGTGAATAAGCAGCGTGCCGCAGCTGTTGCAGCTTTAGGAGAAGAATATTACAAAGCAGGTAAATTAGAATCTGCAGAAGAACACAAACCGGAATATCTGCGCCTTTCCCAGGCAGAACGCGAGAGGATGGAACAGCATGGAAATTCGTAGAATGTCAGAGGCAGATGTTTTTGATGTAGCAGCCATAGAGGCAAAAGTCTTTTCACAGCCATGGAGCGAGCAGGGATTTCGCGATGCTCTTGCCATGAACCATGTGATTTTTCTGGTGGCAGAAGAAGCGGGTTCCATCTTAGGATATTGTGGAATGTATATGGCATTAGATGAAGGCGAGATTACCAATGTGGCAATAAGTGAAGCCTGCAGAAACAGAGGTTATGGGGAACAACTAGTAACAGAACTAATGCAGCAGGGTAGAAAACATGGTATTCGCCGGTATGTTTTAGAGGTAAGGGTATCCAATGAGCCTGCCATTCGCCTGTATCAGAAACTTGGATTCTCTGTACTTGGAACTCGAAAGAATTTTTATGAAAAGCCCTCAGAGGATGCATATATCATGAGCAGGGTCCAGTAATTTCCACTGCAAATTTACTGGAATGGTTCTATAATGAAAGAGAACCACAAGATAAGAGACGGAGGATGCGGAATGGTTTGCAATTGTTGTGGAAAAGAAATCGAAGAACGAAAACAGGATTATATTTATATAGAAAAAGAATGGAATTATTTTTCTGCTAAGGATGGTGTGAAAAGCAAACTGCGTGTATGCGAGTCCTGCTTTGATGAATGGACAAAACAGTTTGTGATACCGCCTTTAATGGAAGAAGTAACAGAAATTGTATAGAGAGCTGAGGAAATAGAATGTTAGATGTCTGTTTATTAGGAACCGGTGGAATGATGCCATTGCCATATCGTTGGCTGACTTCACTGATGACAAGATATAATGGCAGCAGTCTGATGGTTGACTGTGGCGAAGGAACCCAGATTGCAGTAAAAGAAAAAGGCTGGAGCTTTAAGCCGGTGGATATTATGTGCTTTACACATTACCATGCGGACCATATCAGCGGACTGCCTGGAATTCTTCTTACCATGGGAAATGCAGAACGAACTGAGCCACTGACGATGATTGGACCAAAGGGACTGGAACGTGTGGTAAATGCACTGCGTGTGATTGCACCGGAACTGCCTTTTGAGATTAAATTTATAGAACTGACGGAACCGGAAGAGACTATAGAATTAAAAGGATATACGGTCCATGCTTTCCGGGTGAACCATAATGTTACCTGCTACGGCTATACCTTGGAGATCCCAAGGGCTGGAAGATTTTCAGTGGAACATGCATTAGAACGGCAGATACCGCAGAAATACTGGAGCCGCCTGCAAAAAGGTGAAATGATTGAAGAAGAGGACAAGACCTATCTGCCGGAAATGGTATTAGGCCCGCCAAGAAAAGGCATCAAGCTGACATATTGTACTGATACCCGCCCGACGGAGAGCATTGCAAAAAATGCCAAAGATTCCGATTTATTTATCTGTGAAGGTATGTATGCAGAAAAAGAGAAACTTGCAAAAGCGAAACAATATAAACATATGACTTTTTATGAAGCAGCACATCTTGCCAAGGATGCCGGGGTGAAAGAAATGTGGCTTACCCACTTCAGCCCGTCCCTTGTAAGGGGCGAAGACTATATGGATTCTGTAAGGAAGATATATCCGAATGCATATTTAGGCAAAGATGGAAAGAGTGTTACACTGGATTTTGAGGAGGCGTAAACATGAAGAAACGTACAGCAGGCATAATTAAGACAGTTATTATAGGTGTGATTTGCGTTGGAATTGTGGCCGGATTTTATTATTATCTGACAAACCGCTCACCAAGAAGTGTGGAAACAACAGGAGAAACAGATGAGATAACCTCTGTTTTAAGTAAAAATTTAGAGAAGGATTATCCGGCGTCACCTCGTGCTGTAATCAAATATTATAATAGGATTCTGCTCTGCCTTTATAATGAAACTTATGATGATGAGCAGTACCAGAAGCTGTTGGAGAAGATGCGTGCACTGATGGATGAAGAGTTATTGGAAAACAATCCGCAGGATACATTTTCAACCCAGATGCAGAATGATATTGCGGCTTATAAAGCAGAAAGTAAGATTATAGCAACAGCATCTGTCTGCGATACAGATGAAGTGGCTTATAAGAAAGTAGAGGGAAGTGATTGTGCCTATGTGACGGCATCTTATTTCCTGCGCTCTACCAAGGCATATAACCGGGCTAACCAGGAATATGTGCTGCGTAAGGATGAGAATGGGGACTGGAAAATATTAGGATTTGTGGCACTGGAAGGAGACAATGGTGATGCAGAAAAATAAAGGAGATATTGCAATTCTTGCAATAGAAAGTTCCTGCGATGAGACTGCGGCAGCAGTTGTAGTAAATGGAAGGGATGTGAGATCGAATATCATTTCATCCCAGATTGCATTACATACCTTATATGGAGGTGTGGTTCCGGAAATTGCATCCCGTAAACATATTGAGAAAATTAATCAGGTAATAACAGAAGCAATGCAGGAAGCGCAGGCAGACTGGGCAGATATAGACGCAATCGGTGTAACTTATGGACCGGGATTAGTGGGTGCCCTCCTGGTTGGTGTGGCAGAAGCAAAAGCAATCAGTTATGCAAGAAATATTCCGCTGGTAGGTGTGCATCATATTGAGGGACACATCAGCGCAAATTATATTGAAAATAAAGAGTTAGAGCCACCATTTTTATGTCTTGTGGTATCCGGCGGTCATACACATCTGGTAAAAGTACTGGATTATGGAAAATATGAGATACTTGGAAGAACCAGGGATGATGCAGCAGGTGAAGCCTTTGATAAAGTGGCGCGAGCAATCGGATTAGGCTATCCGGGTGGACCAAAGATTGAAAAAGTAGCACATGAAGGAAATCCTCATGCTGTGGAATTCCCAAGACCGAAGATTGCAGATGGGGAGTATGACTTCAGCTTCAGTGGCTTAAAGTCTGCTGTTTTAAACCATCTGAACAGCTGTAAAATGAAAGGTATTGAGATTGTGCAGGCGGATATTGCAGCATCTTTCCAGAAAGCGGTTATTGATGTGCTGGTGGAAAATGCCATGCATGCCATTGAAAAATATCAGATTGATAAATTTGCTATTGCGGGCGGAGTGGCTTCTAATGGAACCTTAAGAGGAGCAATGGAAGAAGAGTGCCGGAAGAGAAATGTGGCATTTTATCATCCGTCGCCGATTCTCTGTACCGATAATGCAGCAATGATAGGTGCAGCAGCATATTATGATTACCGGGCGGGAATCCGTTCCGGACTTGATTTGAATGCAGTACCAAACTTAAAATTAGGAGAACGTTAATGGCAAAGTATACAGCAATCGTGCTTTCTGCGGGAAAAGGAAGCCGCATGGGAAGCTCTGTCCATAAGCAGTATCTGCTTCTTTGTGGGAGGCCGGTGATTTATTATACCCTTAAGGCATTTGAAGAAAGCCCGGTAGATGAAATCGTATTGGTAACCGGTGAAGGAGAAGAGGAATACTGCCGGAAAGAAATTGTAGAAAAATATAAATTGCATAAAGTAACGAAGATAGTAAAGGGTGGTAAGGAACGTTACCACTCTGTTTTTCAGGGCTTAAGTGCGTGTGAACATACGGATTATGTACTGATTCATGATGGGGCACGCCCGTTTATAGGGCAGGAAGTCATCCGACATACAATGGATGAAGTGCAGAAAAAACATGCATGTATTGCAGCTGTGCCGGTGAAGGATACCATAAAAAAGGTAGATGAAAACGGAAAAGTAGAGGATACCCCACCAAGAAAAAGCCTTTATATGGTACAGACACCACAGGCATTTTCCTATTCCCTGATTTATGATTCTTATCAGAAGATGATAGCGGATGGAAGAGAAGATGTTACAGATGATGCAATGGTAGTGGAGGCGTATGGAAAAGTTCCGGTATATGTAATAGATGGTAGCTATCGCAACTTTAAGATTACAACACCGGAAGATTTGGAAATGGCGGAGTTTATGCTGAATGCAGGAAATCCCGGTAAAGGTGTATGTTCATAGAAAATAAACCATCCGGCATCAGTGGGAAATCAAATGGATATATTTTGAAATTTTGAAAAAATGATAAGCTGTAAAATTAAATTCAACAAGAGGTTTTCATCTCTTGCTGAATTTCTTTTTTTATAGGAATACAGCATGTAGAGAAAAAATCTCTGCATGCTGTATTTTGATTTTAAGGAGGAATAAACGTGGCAAGAAAGTATCGCTTTTTATCGTACGAGGATAGGTTAAAAATGGAGAGTATGCTTAAAAACAATATGTCGGTAGCTGCTATTGCTGGTGAACTTGGTATGACGCGAGCTGCCATTTATGCAGAGCTTCGAAAAGTTGGTAAGGCAAAAGATCAGAAATCATACAGTGCTGACGAAGCGCAGAAGCAGTTGAGAAGATAGTGTGATTAAACGAAGAAACGGAGAAAGCGAGGTTGTTTTTATGAGATTGCAAGAGCTTCTGAACAAGTTCACAAATGCAGATTTTTTAATCACTGTTAATGGTTGGTGTGATGAATTATCTTTCTACGAATACGAGGACGAGAAGAAAGAGGAATACTGGAAAAAGTACAAGGACAAGAAAGTGAAAAGCATGGCTATTTTAACAACTAATGGTAGACCAGAGCTTTGTGTCACGATTGAGGAGTAGGACAATGGCAAACAAGAGCAGACCGAAACAAGTATTGTTTAGATTATCCGAGGAATAACTGGAGCAGAAAGAAATCCAAGCACAGAAAATCCCAAAAATGATAAGAGAGGTCAAAAAATGAAAGTTGGAAATTATCAAATTGGTCGATATCACGGCATTATCAAAAAGACATATGAGGACGGCTCATGGGACTATGAAACGAGCTTTTCGGATAGCTCAGATATAGCTGAGAGCTATTACGCGATTTGCGAGTGCAAGGGAGAACTGGTCGGAATTGGAACGGACCATCCAAAAGTATTAAAGAGCGTTGAGCTGATAAGAGGAAAAGAAAATATCATTAAGGAGTTGGAAGAAAAAAATTAGTAGAACAAGCAGTATACCAGCACTTACAAAATGATGAAGATTTAGGATTTAAAGGCGAGGTTGTTGGTTATCAATTAGACCGAGAAAATGAGTGCCTTTTGATTAAATATGAAAATGGGGAAACGTGGCAATACCGCTGCATAGATTGCGGAGCAGACGGAATGTTGTATAAGTTGGTAGAATAAAATCAAAGAAAATGAGGGGGTAGAAGAATAATAATTGATATTAAAAAAGCACCTATCGGAGCATTGAAAGATTATCAGTCAATGCTTGAATGTGCCTTAGTGAGAGCGGAAGCAGACGAGGATATTTCAAGATACAAGAAAATCAAAGATGATTTAAAAAAAGTGGAAGAAGAAATATCAGCAAAAGAAGTGTTGGATATCCTGGAAGAAGAAATTGATAGAAACGTATACGGAGATAAAGCAGATGAATGGAAGCAGACCGAAACAGATAGTTATTCGTTTATCTGATGAAGAACTATCCATTCGGTTGAGTTGAAAATGTAGGACAAATGGAAGGAGAGTAAATAAGAGGCGGCAGTACCCCAGTTGGTAGAGGGACGGGCACCGTGAAATCAAAATGGCTATGGCCATTGTCAGTCGGTGTCTATGATGTCGCTGGTTCGAGTCCAGCCTGCCGCATTAAGCAATTGTGCTTAGTAATAAAGAAGTCGTACCGGAATCCGGTACGCAAGGAGGGTCATATATGTTAACAATAACAATCAGTAACTTGAAAGGTGGAGTTGGCAAAACTACATCAGCAGTAAATATTGCATGGTCACTTGCTTATAGAGGAAAGCATGTGTTAGTGGTGGATGCAGACCCACAGTGCAATCTTACACCATTTTTTCAGCGGGACAATGGAAGAAGTCATACAATAGGTGACCTGTTGAAGAAACCGGAGAACTTCCGAAGTTGCATCTGCCGGAGTCGTTTGAAGAACATTGACATTATAAAAGGGTGCACAGAGATATTAGAAGCAGAGAGAGAAGAGGAAGAAGCGTTATTTGGAGCATTTAAGAACATTCAGAAGGAAAAGGGGGATATGTACGATTACATGATAATTGATACAAGACCCTCTTTTGGCGGATTAACCGAAGCTGCAATTTTGGCAGCAGATATCCTTCTTACACCGGTATGCTTGGATAAGTTTTGTCGCGATAACTTAGCCTTAGTAGACACATACCTTGATTCTGTTCCAAGCAACATCAGACCAGTATGGAAAATATTTGTCAATAAAGTATATCCAAAACGAAAGGTACAGAAAGCTATAGTATCAGACCTTTGTAAAAAGCACGACTATCCGATTATGGAATCATGTATAACTGGCTCGGAAACAGTAAACACGGCATTGCAGTTGTACAAGCCGGTGCAAAAGCATAGAAGTGGATGCAAGGTGTGTGATGATTATATGAACCTTGTTGATGAGATTGAGCATATGGAGATAGAGAGGAGGGATGATTAATGGCAACTCTTGGAGAAATGTTTGCAAATGAAAATGTGAAAAAAGTGGAGACTCACCCACAGCGTGTGACAAAATGGATTCATTATACAAAATTGTGTGATCACCCTGAACAATATTGTAATGAGAAGAATAAGGAAGAAATTATTCAACTTGCAAGGCTGATTGAGGCTTGTAGTCAAGTGTTAGATAATGTATTGTGTCGCAAAATAAATGATGACCAGTATGAAATTATTTCCGGACATAAAAGGAGAAGAGCCTGCAAGTATTTAGTAGAAGAAGAAGGAAAAGAAGAATACGGCTTTATCCCATGTTATGTCGAAATTATAAGTGATGTTCAGGCTGAATTCCAGTTGTATGTATCAAATAGTTATCACGAAGAGTCGGATTATGAAAAGATGCATAAACTGGGGCGTATGAAATCTCTTTTAGAAAAACATCCAGAAGAATTCCCCAAATTGCAAACAGGAAGAATGGTAGAGCGGCTTGCTAGAGAGCTACATATAAGTAAGACTACGACAGGCGAATTCCTTAAAATGTCTAAAAATCTAGGCGAAAATGCAAAAACAGCATTTAAGGGAGGAGTAATAAACAAGAGCGCAGCATTTGAAATGGCAGCACTTCCAGAAGAAGAACAGAACAAGCTGCTTGATGCTGGGGTTACAGCACAAAAGGACATCAAAATTTATAAGGAAGAAAAGCTGGAACCCGCAGAGGAAGAAATTAAGCTTTTTTATGAAATGTACATAAAAAAACATGATAAGAACAGGGATGAGCTGAAAGAATATCTGATAAGAACATATGGAAGATGCCATTCTTGTGGAACAGGTGGTGCAATTGATTTTTCATGCAATCCTAAAGGCGTTAAGCTTAATAAAAGCATGGAAATCACTTGGGCTAAATTCGTAAAAAAAATTAATGAGTATTATCCGGTTGAAAAAAAGGAAGTGGTAATTCCAGCAGCAGAACCAAAAGTTGAGGATAAGGTTGTACCGGAATCCGGTACAGATGCTTCGGTTGTCCGCCCGATAGAAGATGATAATATTGCAGGACAGCTCTGTGTAGTAGATGTGGATATGAATGTAGAGGAAGATATTCAGCAAATAGAAAATAAAACAAAAAAAGGTGAATACACGCCAATGTATTTTCTTCATGAGCAGGAAAGAAAGCTGGAAGAAATGGAAAGAGCTGCAGCAGCAATACAAAACATGTCTGAGTCTACATTAAAAGTATTGGAAAGACAGCGGACGATTGTAAAGGCTCTTATAGCATTTGCTGCAAATACGGAAACTTCCAATATTAAAGAAAGAACTGTAAAGCTGATGCAGCCAGAGCTTCCAATATTTCATAATACGGAAGAACGCAGAGAATGGCTTGAAAATTATAGAGACTGGGGCGTTTGGTATACAGATAGCAGAATTGGAGTGACTTATTATAAATATGAATTTCCAGATACAACGATTTTAATTGCAGAAGAGTATAAGTCGGATTATTCGAAATATGGTAATGCTTTTTTTCACTTGGTTGGTGGACCAAAGAAAAGGGAAAAGAACAGCTATGGAGTACCTAGATATCCATATCATGAAAGGTATTGCAGACATTCTGATAGTATTACGGAATTGATAGAGTTTTTAAAAGCAATACAGAAGTAACCAGGATTCTTCGTATGCATCCGGGGCAGTATCCCGGATGCATGACGTAGCCGCAAAGGAAAAGAATCCTTTTGTACCGAATTTCGGTACACATATGACCCCATCCCGGCTGCAGTATACTGTGGTCGGGATACAAAAGGCTCAAAAGGAGTAGCGGTTTTATGGAAATGAAGATGACAGAGGACAGAGTAAAAAACATCCTTCGATTCCGGAATTCTAAATTAAAAAATATACATCAAAAAATGATTTCCCTCTACGAGGATGCAAATGACACTGATTCAGTGTTGGAGACAGTGGCACTGCCGGCTCAAAACATAAGCGGAATGCCAGGAGCAAGGGGAGAACACAAGGACCTTGGGAATGTGCTAATCAATTATCAAAACGAGCTTTATCGGAGAAATGCTGAGATTCGGGAAATGATGTGGGCACTTTCGCAGGAAGAGCAATCGATAAACCGGGTGTGGGCTTGCTTCCATGTGCTGGAGGAACCTTATTATGATATCCTCCGGCGCTTATATGTTGTTGGAGAATTATATCAAACGGTAGAGCATGAAAGCGGATTGACACACAGTTATTTTGATAAGAAAAGGATGGAAGGCTTGCAGCTTATTATTGAATATTATGAAAGCGGCGAAAGCATATCAAACCTCATGTACAAATATCGAAGTAAAAAAAAGAGTAGCAAAAAGAAAAAGATGCAGAATAGCTTTCAGCAAATAAGTCTGGAAGATTTAATGAAGGGAGATAACAAATAGGATGAATGAAATGGTAAAAAAAATGCTTAAGGATTCTGAAAAAGAGTATGAAAGAATTGTTAATGCTTCCTATGCCCTAAAAAAAGGCGAAATATCAGGTGATGATTTTAACCGCATAAATGATGGGGCGTTAAGCAATGTTGATAATATTATAAGCAAATATAAGTACAAAGAAACCATGAAAAATAAAATACATCAGAAGAAACCGAGAAGTCCAAAATTATAAAAGGGGGTGTTCTAACAATGCAGGATGTTGTAAGGATATTAACACCAGTAGCTATTTTTTTTGCAGGCACTTTATATCTTGCTCTTATGAGAGATATTATGGAAGAACCGAGTGAAACACATATTACTGCAGAAGAACCGAGTGAAACACATATTACTGCAGAAGAACTTATACGAAGAGAGTACGGAGAATGCGCTTTTTTCGATGATAAAACATTTATATCTGACGGAAAGTTATATGTGTACGAGTACGATAAAGATGGTCAGCTTCATGTTTTTTATGAAGAGGATGTTACAGACAATGTGATTACCGGAAGGGGGAAAGAGGAGCAGGATGAATAAAAAGATCATCAAGATATATTTATGCGGTTTAACATTAATGTTAATGCTTGCAGTTATGTTGGCAGGATGTGCAAAATGCATTAGTACAGAAACGTCAACTGTACAGGTAAAAGTAACGAATGCATATCATAAAGCTTCTTATACAACGATGCATTATAGCCCTGCAACCAAAACAATGCTGCCACAAACACATGCAGCAATTTACAAAATTACTGTTGAATATGATGGAACAGAATACGGTATTTGGGGTAGTGATACATATTACAAATATTCAGATTCTATTGGAGAATCTGTTAATGGCATATTAGAAACAAAGAAATATGATGATGGGACAGTAAAATATAATATCGTTGACTTAGAGTAGTGTATCTGACGGAAAGCTGTATATGTATGATAAAGATGGTCAGCTTCACGTTTTTATAAAGAGGATGTTAAAGAAAAACAAATAGAGAGGAGAAATGATAATGAAATGGAAATCAGTAAATGAAAAGTTACCACCAGAACCGGTTAAACAGGTAGATACTTTGGACAAGATAATGGCAGCTATTGAGGCAGAAGAACTTGTTGAATATCTGGTAATAATTGATGGAGCTAAGAAGGCAACCACCTTATATTATACCGGAGATGGAGAATTTTTCGATGTGGTAACACAAGACCTTTATCCGGTAATTGCATGGAAAGAGTTGCCAGGTGTTCCTGATAGTTATGTAGAAAAATCTTTAGTAAACCAAGAAACAGAGATAATTGAAAATAAATCTGAAGAAACTGGGAAGGAAGAATATTTTAAAGATAAAGAATATAAAAAGAGGCAGTTGTTCGAGGTATGTCTAATGATTGTTTGCTTAATAATCAGATGGAGAACTAAATATTATTGTGTAAGTCTAATTTGTGACTGCTTCGCGATGATAGTTATGATTGATTTTTTGACCAATAAAAATATTTACCAACAAAGGAAGAAACGAAAATGAAGATAATAAAAGTATCTACAGACTTGAAAATAGAGGAATGTGATTTTCTGGAAATGAATTACCAGAAGCAATTAAAGATAGTAAATAAACTTATTGGTAATGATTGCAGCGACTATGAAATTGTTTATCCGGTAAGGCTTTATACCGAACTTGGAATGAGTAATAACCCGGATATAGAACCGAATAAAAGTGTATGCATGTTGGTGGATGAAGAAGGGTTATCCAAAGGCATTGATATAAATATAGTAGGAAGCTATCTTTATCGAACCGATTTGCATGGAGATCCAATAGCAGGGAACGTTGTATTTGCTGGATTGACCAGACGAGAAGGAGTCCTTCAAATATCTGCTCTTCAGGATGCCACTGAAAAGGAGCTTATGTTGAAGTTGACGAAACTAATGGGTTTGAAAGGTAATTTTTAGTGTGTTGTCTAATTTTAAAAGATAAATAAATCAAGCAATGAATAAGGAGGATGTAAGTATGTTAAACAAGGTAATTGCAATGGGGTACATAGTAGAAAACCCAGAGTACAAAACAAGCCATAAGGATCCAGAGAAAGAAATATCCTATGCAAAATACCGGATTGGTGTTGAACGTGAATATGGAGAGAAAGGAAATCGTCCGGTAGATTTCCTTTCCTGCAAGGTATTTGGTGCTGCAGCACGTTTTGCACATGAGAATTTTGCAAAGGGAGATTTGGTAGTTGTTGAAGGGCGAATGGTATCAGAAAAGTATGGAAATGAAAATGAGAAGAAATTTTTCGTTGGCATTCAGGTAGAAAAAAATTATATTGCACGAAAGAAGCAGAGCCAGGATGGAAAAGCAAGACAGCTTGACGTATCGGAAGACCATGCCGGAGCATTCATGCCTGACCCACCAACTTTAGAGCCAGAAGAGCCGGAATTACCTGATGACCTGCCGCTATTGCCTTAAAAGGAGGTACTTATATATGAGTGATTGTATTTCAAAAGATGAAATTTTATCACCAGATGATTATGGATTTTTATATGGACAATTAGAATGTAACAAGATTCCGGCGGATATTTATGACAAGATAATGGAAGGTGACGAATTTACAGAAGAAGAGGAAAGACGGATAAAGGACATTATTGAAAAAGAAAAGGCGAAAATTCAAGAGGAGAGGAAGAAAGGTATTAAGGAATGCTGGTGTGATAGTTGCGAGTATTGTGAGGGATATCTGCATAAAACAAGAAAGTCCTTTATATGTAATCATCCGGACCACGAATATATTAGAAAATATTTTGAAAAACATAATATACGAAAGATGGAAGGTTTTATTGGATTTGGAGAAAAATTCTCTGATATTCCCAAAAATAAAACAACCCCAAAATGGTGTCCGGAAAATTGTACTGAAAGGTTATTGAGAAAGAAGCAGCACATTGCCTTAAAAAAGGAGGAGAAAGATGATAAGTATTCAGGTAATTAACAAAATCTTTTATAATATAATCTATTTTTACGCAATAGTGATGTCCTTAATGACATTTAAGTTATTACGAATAAAAGAACTAAAACAAAGCTATAGATTGATGAAATATATTGCAATTACAACATTAGGGTATGCGTTTTCATTAGGAATAAGTATGGTAGCGTTCAAAAACTCAAATTTAAAAGAAATGCCAGAAGTATTAGCAGAGTTGTTTGCTAATCTTGCAATAATTGGATTGGTATTAGCTACAGCACTAACAACAACATTAATGATTTTATCATATGGCTTGCTGAAGAAATATAAAAATGTGGAAAAAGCTGCTATCGAAATGCAAGAAAATAAAACCGAAGAAGAGGAAAGACGGATAAAGGACGTTATTGAAAAAGAGTAAATTCAAGGAAATGTTTGGCATTTACCTAAAAAAGAAGGGTTAGGATTATGGCAATTAAATCGATTTTACTTACTGACACTGAAATGGATTGTGGAATTCTGGATGGACGGAAAAGTTGCATAAGACGGTTTGTAAAGTTTCTTCCGGGAGAAAATCCACAATGGACTGGATATATTAAAGATGGATTGATGCTGTACAACGGCAGGAATGAACCGTGTATCAGGAAAGTACCGTATCAGCCGGGAGATATCCTCTACGTTCGGGAAACATGGCATAAATACATTAAACGAGTAGGCGAGGGCGAAGGGTGTCATTTGGCAGAATTTTATGGTTATAAAGCGAGCATTGCAAATTCAGAAGATGCGCGTGAAACGTGGAAATCACCGGCATCCATGCCGAAAGAAGCTGCACGTCTTTGGCTTAAAGTTATAGATGTGAGAATGGAGCAATTGCAGGAGAAGGAAATAAATCCTTGGGTGTGGATTATAGAATTTGAACGGTGTGAGAAACCGGAAAGAGTATGAGGTTGGGTTAGGATGTTATTTTATATGGTAGAAAATGAGTGGTGAAAAAATGGGTAATTTAAATGAATTAAATAATATATTGTTTGAACAATTAAATACACTTAGAAATGCTGATAAATCTGAGGCAGAACGGGAAAAGACCATTGCAGAAAATAAAGCTATTGTAGATACTGCAGAATGCATTTTAAAAAATGCAAGGTTGCAATTGGATGTAATGAAGTTTGCAAGTGATTTTACAGATATTGGTAGTCAAAACAAGGGACTAATACCAAAAGATGATATTCCATCGATATTTGGTATGTCAGATAGAAGGAGTTTAAATAAGCATGAAAAATAAGCACGAAACAAAGTTAAAGGATATATCAACAAAAGGATTTTCTAGAAGTAATTTTATTGCGGTTTTTATAGATGAAATAGTAAACGGTATTGTAATTTTTTTAGGGGCACTTTTAATTGGACTTGTCTATTTGCTTATGTCGTTAAGTGATAAGATGCTGGTTGTTTTATTAATAACTATGTTGGTAAGCGTTATCATATTATATATATATCGTTTTTTTCGCTCCGTATTCAGCAAAATAAGAGCCTATTGTCGATGCAATAAATTTCCATTAACAAAAGAAGAATTAGCAGAATTAGAAATAAAATCATTTCAAGAATATGCTAATTTTATTCATAAAATGGCAACGTATTACACTCCACATGGAAAAGCAGTAATTAGATTATCAATTTGTTGGATTAATGAAATGGAAAAAACATCGTATGCACTTTTTCCAGAAGAAACATTGCTTAAAAGCTATTTTTATTGGGTGTTTATGGGTGGAAATTATGAATGGGATGCTTATATAAAATGGTGTGAAAAAGAGAAATGGGATTCTTACGCAGAATGGATAAAGCGTAAAGCACAAGAGAGGATGAAAGAGAATAAAATGAATTGCAGCATACAGCAAAAATCATAATATACGGAGCAAGTGACATGGGATGTAATAAAAGTCCGTTTACGGAAGCACAAAAGAAGTTTATAAAAAAACACTATAAAGGCGTTTCCACAGAACATTTAATAGATTTACTTGAAGCAGAGTATGGAATCCGTTTTAAAAAACATCAGATTACACATTTTAAATTTGAAAACGGATTAAAAGCTTACGATCCACTATTTGGTGGGGAGGTAATCCAGTATATTTTAAAAATATACAAAGGTAAGAGAATGGAAACAATAACAGCAATGGTTAATGAAAAATTCTGCACAAAATATACCGTAAAGCAGATAAAAATTTTTTTACAAAAGCGGCATTTGAGGACAGGTTATCGCCAAAGAACATATCAGCATGGTGATGAGGTAATGAGAGCTGGATATGTTTATATTAATATAAATGGAAATTTTGTAAAAAAAGACAGATATATTTTAAAAACCGCAGGAGTTGAAGTTTTACCTGGAAGTAAAATTAAGCATTTGGATGGAGACCAATTGAATTGCGATTTGGAAAATCTGACCATAATTTCTGGAAGTGAGAATTTATATTTGAATACAAACAATATGAATACATCAGATAGAGAGTTTAACCAATGTGCAATCACCCTGGCAAAGTTGAACAGCCAGGTAAAAGAAATGGAAAAGGATAAAAATGTATAAATCTAATAATTGGAGGATTAAATAAATATGAAAAATTTTATGATAATTTTATTTGTGGCTGTAGGAATAGGGTGGTTATTATGGTTAATTGGATTCCCCATTTATAAAAAATGTATTAGAAAAGAGCCTGTATGGAGTTCTTGTTATGCATTAGTTTTGGCTTGTCTTGCATTTTTTTTGAATTTAATTAACTTATGCTTACAACTTGTTAAGTAGAAAAATTTATTGTTTAACAGAATTTTTAGAAGGAGAAAATGATAAATTATGACAAAACTAATTGCAGCATATCCTTGTTTGGGAAAAACGACACTTTCTAAATGGAATAGAACATCTATTTTTGATAGGGAATTTAATGAAAGCAGAAGCATAATTGGAATGTCAACAGAACAAATTCAATTATTTTTTAAAGCATGTGCAGACATAATTTGTTTACAATTGCAGACCAATACCTATGAGATATTGTTTATTACAGAAGATGAAAGATTACTGATGGAATTGAATAAAAGAGGAATAAAACCAATTTTAATATTTCCAGATGCTTTCGATAGCTTATATATGATGAGATATAAAGAAAATGTAATCAAACGTTCTGGATTGGATTGGTGGAATAGGGTATTAGCATCAGAAATACCAATGCTTCCGGACAGAATTTTGGAAAGCCAGGCATTAGGATATGATGTAAGACTTACTAATACCATGAATCCATATATTGAAAATGTCATAGAAATGCCCGCAATTTAAATTTGGAAAGGAGCAGACATGGCAAAAGAAAAGAAAAAAGAATTATTACCTGGTTATCACTGGGAATGTAAATATTGTGATGGAAGACATGCAAAGCAGAGTCCATATGAAGAAAAGAAATTTATGGTATGTGCATCCTGTGGAGCAGAATGGGAATACTGCAAAATACCAGTTCCAGATGAAAGCATCTGGTAATGAAAAAATAACATTATTTTTTTCAAAATCGTACATATTGTAATTAGTACAGTAGCAAGGAGCAATGTAAATGAAAGTCAGCTATGAAATTATTGATAAACTTCATAAACTGAATAGAGTGGAATGGGACTTTTTCCTTTATATCGTAAAGGCAGAAGACCAGGCAACCGGAAGTGTAGAGGGTGTATTTTACCTGGATGTAATGCGACATACAGGTATGTGTAAACAGTCTTTTTATAATGCACTCCGGGGACTGAAGGAGAAGAATGTCATTACATATGAAAAGAACAGTGATGTAGATTATGATATTCGTATTCTCGGCAACGAATTCCCAAATGAAAAATCCCTGACTAAAGGCTATGTGAACCTCAATCGAAGAGCTTTTCATAGTAAAGAATTTAAACAATTAAAGCCTTACGAAAAATATCTTCTTATGTACTTTTTGAAATGTACGCATGAGGGCAGAGGAAGCATGAAAATAGGTTTTCACCGGTTTTACGAGAAATTCACGAAGCTGCTCCACATAAGCGAAAAGGTATTGCGTTCGTACTTGCATTCATTAAAGAAATTTTTTTCTATTGGATTAAAGGATGGAAAGTACTATATAACATATCTGCATTCAGCATTTAAGCAGCTTGCAGCGGGAGATGCTGCATGGAAATCAGAACGAAGCTGGTACCTCGAAGGTCTGATAAAAAAAGAGTGTCACCGGCAGCATATATCCTATGATGAAACTAGCATAAAGGATGTGGCATATCTCCCAGTACAGTATCAGTATTATGAAGAGAAAAAGTCATTGATGGAAAAGGTAAAGAGCTGCATCCAGCAGAGCATTTCCGGCATAAAATATTCGGAAAGAACTTTGGAAAATAAGTTCGTACATAAATTATTGAAAAAAGCGTTAGGAGTCCCTGAAAGCATGTAAAATCATGCGGACAGGGAAATGTTGTGGTACAATAAAAAAGTCAATTCTGGGGCAATCTACGAGGTCACAGCGGCATTTAGAAACAAAATAATAGGAATAAATGAGTAGAGCAGGGCATACACTGAAAAAGAAGAGTGTATGCCCTGATTTTTGTGGTTATAGTAGTCTAAAAAGGCGGATATCTATAATAAAGCGGTCTAAATAATATACCTTATTTTTAAAAGCAGAAAAACCGGTCTAAAAATAACGGCATATGCCGGCTTGTATAGTCTAAAAGGGTGGATAGTGGATAAATTCGGAAAGCCTTATTTTATGCGGAAAAAGAGGTTATTTTGCGCCGAGCATATTCTTTCCTATATATTTATTCCACACGATGTGTATACATACATATTATTTCTAACGTAATCCGGAACGGATTACCCGAAACTAGCGACCAGGCTTTGCCTGGATCAATTGATTGCAGCAAGCTGCTTATGTATTATGGGATTCAATGAACCAATACCAACAGATAAGGACAGTTCTCTACCGAGAACTCCCCGTCACGGAATATATGAAGTTATAAAAGCGGAAAAAGGAAGTATATTACATCAACGCAGCAATACGGCAAGATGTAGCTTGATTCCCTGAAAAGCAGTAATTGAGGCATAGTAAAGTGGAGTAGATACTTTTTTTTCAGTGTGTTATAGTAGAATCAGAAGAAAAGGAAATTCCAATGAACCGTTGGTCTTTCCTTTTTTTGTGCCAGAAAACTTCTGGAGCAAAAAATAATGATGGAGGTTAAAAAGATGAAAAAATTGAAAGTAACATTTATACTTAACGATGATGAACTTAAGGAAATTGAAGAACTGCAGGAAGCGTTTCGTCAGTATAAAGATGAAGATGGAAACTACCTATTCAAGGATTATACGCTTGAGAAAACTTTTGATACCATAGTAACTTGCGGGGCAGGTAATTATATAAGAAAAAAAATCAAATCTGCTAAGTTACAGCTTGGTCTTATCGACCGTGAAACTTATATAGGTAATGTATTAGATGATATATTGACGCCAGAAGATGAAAAAGAAACACCGGAGCCGAAATCACAGAAGGAAAAGACATATTATCCAAGAAGACCAGAGAATAAAGGACCGAAAATATAGCAGTACCGGAATTCGGCACGAGTGATAAAGATAATTAGGAAAAAGGTGAAAAATGTTGTATATCTTCTTTATTCAAGGTCAGGTGAGACGGATGTGGTTGGAATTCGGCTTGTATCAGGTGTAGGGATAGTAGAATCGCAAAAAGTATATAATGTAAAAGCTATATTTCTTTAGGAAAGTATGCTATATTCAAAGTAATCTGATGAGTTGGAGGAAAATAAAATGGTTTTAGAATACATGAATAAGGATAGCCTTTCAACCAGAATATATGTAGATTATGGCAATGAAAGTGTAAAGATAGAAAATTTTACGGATGATTTAATAGAAAGAGCGTTCGGAGCAAATGAAACACCTTCTTTTTCTGATTATGAAAAATTTCTTGAAAGCCGCTGCTTCCCAAGAAATCGGGACCATGTAAAGTGGATACTGCGTGATTTGGGATTGGACAGTTATGACCCTTTAGCAATTGTAAAAAAGACTGCCGGCAGGATGGCAGAGGATGATATGTGGATTAAGTTTGTGGAGGAATAATTATGTATGTTTTTAATAATACAGATGGTTCGACAGGTTCCGGTTATTCATCAAAAGGAAATCAGCTAAAGTTTGGTATTGATAATAAATGGTATAAGGCAGATTTCCTGGGATATGAAGGAGCAGCGGAATATGCAGCATCTAAATTACTGGAACAGTCAAATATTATGGAATATGTGCCGTATCAGTTGGAAATGATTGCATATAATGGACATTCTTTTAATGGATGCGTTTCAAATAACTTCCTGCAGCCGGGACAGAGACTTATTACTGCAGAGCGGCTATATCAGGCGTACTATAATAAGTCGGTAAAAGAGGTATTGGAAAAGAGTTCATTACAGGATAGAATCCCAAAGTTTGTTGAAGATGTAACGAATATTACCGGACTGGAAAATTTTGGAAAATATATAACGATTCTTCTGGAATTTGATGCATATATACTGAATGAGGACCGGCATTTTCATAATATTGCTGTAATTCAGAATGAGGATAAGAGTTTTTCGTATTGTCCTGTATTTGATAATGGAGCAGCGTTTCTTTCAGATACCAGAAATGATTATCCATTAGAAAAAAATACCTATGGTTTGATATCTGGAGTAAAGGCAAAACCTTTTTTCCATGATTTTGATAAACAGGTAGAATGCTGCCGTAAGCTGTATGGAACGCAGTTTAAAGTAGAACAGTTTAATATGAAAAAAGCAACAGCTGAAATTAAAGAAATGTATGGAGATAAGGTTTATACAAGAATCTGTGAAGTTGAAGAACATCAGAAAATGATGTATCCGGAATTTGTTTCGGATGATATAAAGCAGGTGAGTTTTAATGATATGTTTTCAGAAGAAAAGAAAGAAACCATGAAAAATAAAATACATCAGAAGAAACCGAGAAGTCCCAAATTATAGAAGGATCCAATCTGCAGCATAGCAGAAAGGGTTCTTTTTTTGTGCCAGGAGCATGTACCGGAATCCGGTACAACAGATAAAAAGAAAGCTATTAACCAGGTTCATGCGGATTTAATCCGTTTGACATATCACGACTGTCACATGAAAGCCAGGCTATTACTTCCCGGCTTGGTGCCGGGAAGAGAAAGGACATGTGTGATAATTAATTGATTATCGTACAAGAAATTTATGAATAAAATTAGAATAGAAGTAATGAGTAAGAAAGAGATAGCCATTTATAAAATAATTAGGGATAATTTTGATTTGGCAGTTGATTTCGCAAGAGAACATTTAGGATATTATATTTCAAATGATAAAGCAAAAAAATGCCTTAAAACATATTTTTTATCACAATGCTGGACATATCCCTACAGCACTGTAAATAACATTCCATTTATGCTGTTCAATTTTGAGCCTATGATTAACCCAGATGGATTATTGATAAAGAAAGGAAGCAGTTTAGAACGCATTATCCGGAAAACAAGTGATTTAAAAATGGAACATATAAGTGGACTGGATTACAATAGATTATTACCAAATAGCCGTGACGGTATGCCGCTTGCTATAATACTTTGGAATCATCAACTCGACAAAACCGAAAGTAGTGGGTTAAAAGAATCTATTTGTATAGAAATCAGTAAAGATGTAAGTCAAAATTCGATGAGACCTGAATGGAAAACACTTATTAATAAAAAAATAAAAATTCCTAACGATGGATTTATTAAGTTTATAAATGCCAAAACAGTATATAGAGATAAAGCATTACAGGACTTTGCCCATAAACTGATGCCGCCGATTTGAAAAAAAGTATAAAATAGTCAATCTGCACAACTTCCAGTTCCGGATCACCGGCTCATCCGGAGGCTTCATTGGTGAAAATGCTAAAAATGTCCAGATATCCGGACAATTATCTGAAAACTTATTGACAATACCTCTCAATGAGATATAATGAAGATGAGAAGAGAAATCATTTGGAAGGAGAGAGCCATATGAGTTTAACGGAGATACCAATTGAAGTAAGAAAGATTAGAGAAGAGACAGGCTTAAGCCAGAACCGGTTTGCTGCATACTTTGGAATACCGTGCCAAACGTATCAGCAGTGGGAAAGAAAGGAGAGAACCCCATCTCCGTATATTCCACAAATGATGGACTATATCATTAAACTGGAAAAGAAAGTAGGAGAACTGGAAGAAAAAGTAGCTTCTTTAGAGAAAGAAAAAGAAGCTGACCAGGAACCGGACGTACCGGAATCCGGTACAATCGAATAGGTGGACTAAAGAGGACTATCTATCGAAAGTGAAACATGTTATATTATAATTGACAAAAAAAGAAAAGCTGATGGGAGGAATCATTATGAAGAAAAGATTAGCGATAATTGTAACAATGTTGATGGTAACAGTAAGTATGGCAGCCTGCGGCGGGAAAAAAGATACTACCGCTGATAAGGAATCTGTTATAAATACAGAAGCTACCGAAGAGGTGGCAGAGACAGAAGAGCCGGAAACGGAAGAATTGGAAGCAGCTACAGAGACAGAAGAGCCGGAAACAGAGGCAGTTGCAGAGCAGGAGACCACTGGAAAACTGGAGAGTAATACTTCCAGTGCAGAGAATACTGCAGCACAGCCATCTGACAATAATACAAGCAAATCAAATAAGAGCAACAGCAATTCCGGTAATAAGGCAAGTGCAGGCAGCACTGCATCAGCCGGAACAACGACCAGTAATGCCGGTGGAACAACTGGAAACAGTAATAACACCAATACTTCTGACAATAGTGCAGCTCCGGCACATGTTCATACCTGGGTGCTGCATGAGGGCAGCGGTCATTATGAGACACAGGTTGTTAAAGAAGCCTGGGACGAGCCGGTATATGAGATGCAGGCTAGAGATATTTGCAATCAGTGTGGAGCAGAACTTACTGCGGATAATATTGATGCTCACTATAAAAAGAATATAGATACTTGTTGGTCTTGGAGAACAGAATATGTACAGGTACAAACAGGAACCGTTCATCATGATGCGGAAACAAAGCAGGTATGGGTACAGGATGTAGCTCCTTATGCACAGTGTAGCGGATGTGGAGAAATTGGACCGGTAGGTTCCGGCATATCCATTAATTAATGAAATAGATTTTGTATAAAGATGGTAAGAGAAGGATTCAAGGTGATTTTACTTTGAGTCCTTTTTTTATAGATATTTGTACCGAAATCCGGTACGTATAGCTTAGTGGAAGGGAGGATAGAAAACAAAATATAAAGGTAACTGGGAACTGATAATGCTATCGGTTCTTTTTTTGTGCTTTCTTTTAGCAAATGGAAGGAGGAAAACGGAAAGTATGAAGAAATTTAGCGTAAAACAGAAGTTAAAAGCGTTCATGGCTGCAGCATTATGTGTTTGTATGGCAGCCAGTCCGCTGACTGCTTTTGCGGAAAGTTTACCGGAGCAGGAAGAATCGATTCTTTCAGATAACTTTGATGAACTGGTACGCAAGGCGGAAGAAGAAAACAAAGAGCATGAAGCGGAGCAGATTGCTCTTAACAGTGCCGATGAGGGATTGGTAGTTAAAACTTATGCCTCTGGAAACTATGATTTTAATGTAGATTTAACCGTAGGAAAGACGATTAATTACAATGGCTATCAGACACACCAGTATAGTCTTTCGGATGGAACTGTAGTTTATTGTCTGGAACCAAGTAAAGCAAATCCGAGTAATGGACAGTATACCGCTTCTGTGTCCAATGATGCACTGCTTTCAGCAGTAGCCTACTATGGATATGGTGGACCTGGATATGAAAGTGATAAGGGTATGTATAACATGCTGCAGGAGAATGTTCGTCCTTATGCTTATGTAATTACCCATATGGCTTTATCCTGGGTGTATGATGGCTGTAGTGATGATTCTGATGCCTTTAAGGGGAATGCAGCTACTGCAGATGGTATTAAAAACATAGTAAATCTTATCAATGCTTATTCATGGACAGTACCATCTGACTTTGCAGCATTTACCTTTGGAACATCCGGACAGACCATGGGATTTGGATATTTCTATAATCCGGTTGGTTCTGTGAATTTAAAGAAAACATCCGCAAATCCGGCTATCTCAGATGGCAATAGCTGTTACTCTTTAAAAGATGCAGTCTATGGTGTTTATGGTGATTCCGGATGTACAGACCAGAGAGCAACTCTTACCACAGATGAAAGCGGTAACAGCAATTCGGTGGATTTAAGTCCAGGAACTTACTGGGTAAAAGAGATTAGTGCACCAAAGGGATTTGCACTGGATACAATAGCACATCAGATAACTATTACTGGTGGACAGAATACCACAGTGGAATTGCAGGATATGCCACAGTCTGACCCAGTAAGAATTGCTTTAGGAAAAGTAGATAAAGATACGAATGCTAATAAACCACAGGGAAGTGCTTCTTTGGGTGGCGCAGAATTTACTGTTAAATATTATAATGGTCTTTATGATACTGACCCGGCAGAACAGGGACAGACAGCGGTCCGTACATGGGTATTAAGAACCGACGAAGATGGTTATTGTAGATTAGGAGATGCTTATAAAGTTTCTGGAGATGATTTTTATTATAATAATACTACGATTCCAACACTTCCTATCGGTACCTTGACTATTCAGGAAACAAAAGCTCCCGAAGGATACTTAATTGATGAAACGGTGTTTGTGCGCCAGATAACGCCAGATGGTGATAATGAAGCAGTTAACAGTTATAATCAACCTGTTATCAAGGAGCAGGTAATCCGTGGCGGTGTGAAGATTCAGAAGCGTGACTATGAGAATGGCTCAACGCCACAGGGTAATGGTAACTTTGCTAACGCTGAGATTAGTATTATCAATAATGGTGCCAATGCGGTATATGTAAATGGCAATACTTATGAGCCGGGACAGACTGTACTTACCATGGTTACTGATAGTACCGGACTTGCACAGACAGCAGCGGATGCACTGCCACATGGTGATTATATGTGGAAAGAGACTAAGGCTCCTGCAGGTTATCTGATTTCCGGTGTAACAGAGGGAACCTTTGTTATCCGGGAGAATGGGGTAATTGTAGACCTTTCCGCTGCAGATAAAGGTGTCAATGATAAGGTTATTCGTGGTGGCGTTAAGATTCAAAAACGTGACTACGAGACAGAAGATACTACACCAATGGGAAGTGCAACTCTTGCCGGAGCAGAGGTCAACATTGTTACAACTAATGATAATCCGGTTATCGTAAATGGTGTTACTTATACCAAAGGTCAGGTTGTTACAAAGCTGACAACGGATGAAAATGGATGTGCACAGACAACAGCAGATTTACTTCCAAGTGGAACATATTCTGCAGTTGAGATTAAAGCACCACAGGGATATCTTCTCGCTGGTGTTATCATCCAGAACTTTACCATCAGTAAGAATGGTGAAATTGTAGATTTATCTGCAAAAGATACGTCCTTTAAGGACAAGGTGAAACGTGGGGACTTTGAACTTCGCAAGATTGATTCAGAGACACAGGAGTCAATGGATGGGGTATCCTTTGACATTACAAATGTAACTACCGGTGAAAAACACAGATTCACAACTGACGAGAACGGCTATTATTCATCCAAGAATGACTGGAATCCGCATTCCCAGAATACAAATGGTGGTGGAGCAGAGGATGGTCTCTGGTTCGGTCAGACAACTGGCGGAGCAATGGCTGCAGTAGATGATTCTTTAGGAGCACTGCCATATGGTGTTTACCTGATTGATGAAGTGGAAGGTATTAATAATGCCGGAAAAGAAATGTTCCACGGCTATTTATATATCCGTAGAAACAATGTAACTATCAACATGGGTAACATTGAAAATTATGGAGATGCACCGGAGATTACCGTAAATACAAAGGTAAAAGACCCGGCAACTGACACCCAGTATTCCAAAGCACAGAAAGACCTTACCGTAGTAGATGAGGTATCTTTGGATGGTCTGATTCCAGGAAGAGAGTATACCATTGAAGGAACTCTTATGGATAAGGAAACCAGAAAACCTATTTTAACTGCAGATGATAAGGAAGTAACAGCAAAGACAACCTTTACTGCTACCAATGTTACACAGGTCATTGAAATGACTTATACACTGGATGCATCCGACCTTGCCGGAAAGTCTATTGTAGCCTTTGAAAAGGTATATTATCGTGGCAAGGAAGTAGCTGCTCATGAAAGCATTACAGATAAAGACCAGACCATTTACTTCCCGGAGATTAGCACCAGTCTTACCGATGATGTTACCGGCGGACATATGGCAGAAGCAGCAGAAAATATGAGCCTTACCGATACGGTAAATTATAAAGGCTTACGTCCTGGCAGAGAGTATGTCTTAAAGGGAATTTTAATGGATAAGGCAACTGGAAAAGAGCTTCTTATCAATGGTGAGAAGGTAACACAGGAGCTTCGGTTTACTCCGGATGATACAGATGGCAGCGTAGATATGACCTTTACCTTTGACGGTTCTGCACTTGCCGGAAAAGCAGTAGTAGCTTTTGAGAGCTGCTTATATGATGGCAAAGAGATTGCGGTACATCATGACATTGATTCTGAGGAACAGACAGTGCATATTCCTGAGATTGAAACAAAGTTAACGAATGATAAAACTGGTACTCATGAAGCACTGGCAGAGAAAGAAATGTCTCTTACTGATACCGTACCATACCACAACCTGATTCCTGGCAAAGAATATACCATGAAAGGTGTATTAATGGATAAGGCAACTGGAAAAGAACTTGTTATTAATGGTAACACAGTAACACAGGAAGTAACCTTTACACCAGAGAAGGCGGATGGAAGCGTAGAGCTTACCTTTACTTTTGATGGTTCTGCACTTGCCGGAAAGACCGTTGTAGCGTTTGAGGACTGCTATTATGATGGTAAGGAGATTGCCGTACACCATGATATTAAATCAAAAGACCAGACAGTAGATATTCCAAAAATCGTTACAGAACTGGTAAATGATGCAACAGGTGACCATGAAGCGGCAGCTTCTACAGAAATGAGCCTTACGGACAAGGTATCTTATTACAACTTAAAGGTTGGTAAGGAATATACAATGAAGGGAACTCTGATGGATAAGACAACCGGAGAGCTGCTTCTGATTAATGGTGAACAGGTAACTAAGGAAGTAATCTTTACACCGGAGCAGCCGGATGGAAGTGTGGAGATGACCTTTACCTTTGATGGTTCTGCACTTGCCGGAAAAACAGTAGTAGCCTTTGAGGACTGCTTAAGAGATGGGAAAGAGGTAGCGGTACATCACGATATTAATTCAAAAGAACAGACTATTGATATTCCTGGTCTTAAAACAGAGTTGAAGGATGATGTTACCGGAAGTCATAATTCCCTTGCTTCAGAGAAAATGTCTTTAACAGATGTTGCCTCATATACCGGATTAATTCCTGGCAAAGAATATACCATGAAAGGAACGCTGATGGATAAGACAACCGGAGAGCCGCTTCTGATTAATGGTGAACAGGTAACTAAGGAAGTAATCTTTACACCGGAGCAGCCGGATGGAAGTGTAGAGCTTACCTTTACTTTTGATGGTTCTGCACTTGCCGGAAAATCTGTGGTAGCCTTTGAGGACTGCTTCAGAGATGGAAAAGAGGTAGCGGTACATCACGACATTGATTCTAAGGAACAGACCGTTGATATTCCGGATATTTCAACGGAATTAAAGGATGATGTTACCGGCAGTCATGCTGCAGAAGCGTCAGGAGAAATGTCTCTTACAGATGTAGTTCCATATCACAATCTGATTCCTGGCAAAGAATATACCATGAAAGGTGTATTAATGGATAAGGAAACCGGTAAGGAGCTTGTCATTAATGGTAACACAGTTACACAGGAAGTAACCTTTACACCGGAGAAAGCGGATGGCAGCGTAGAACTTACCTTTAAGTTCGATGGTACTTCCCTTGGTGGAAAGACAGTGGTAGCTTTTGAAAGCTGCCTGTATGATGGCAAGGAAGTAGCAGTACACCATGATATTGATTCTAAGGAACAGAGTGTTGATATTACAAATCCACCTGTACCGGAAGCACCTAAGCCAAAGACTGGTGACAATTCACCGGTTCTTCCGCTTACCGTTGCTCTGGCAGCTTCCGCAGCCGCGATCGGCGTTGGTGCAAAAAAGGCATCACGCACTAAGGCAGCTAAGGAAAAGACAGAGGATAAATAAGTATTTGATTCAATAAAAACAGAATAATGCACCCAAAGGAAGTGGTTATGAAACAGCACTGCTTCCAGAGGGTGCTTTTTTTATGCCTAAAAATATGTACCGGATTTCGGTACACATACGAAATGGAGGAAATTTTATGTTTAATAAAAGAAAACGGATACCTGGTTATGTATTTATCGTAGCATTTTTAGCACTGGTTATTTCAGCAGCAATTGCATTTTTATGTCCTATCCCGGATAAATTCCGTCAGTTGGTATTCTGGGGATTAGTAGTGGCTGGAACGACTATCGGAGCATTGATTGCAGCAAAAAGAAGCGGAAAGGGGATGTAAGGATGAAGAAGAACGCATTAAAGTTTTTCATTAAACTGAAAGAAAATAAATGGTTATATTTACGAGGAATGTACTGCATCCTGATGGCAGTGTTTACGCTGCAGATATCTGGTATTTCGGTATTTGCAGCAGATTATTCACCAGTAACAGCACCAATTGATAACTTAAAAGGACTTGTTTCTGCAATTGTATCTTCACTTGGATATATCTATACCTTATGGGGTATTGGTGAATGGGCAGTTTCCTTCCAGGGCTCAGAAGGAACCATGCAGGCTCAGTCCTTCCGAAGAATTGTCGGTGGTATTGTGGCGGTCATGGCACCACAGATTTTAGCAGTATTAGTATAAAAAAGAGAAGGTAAAAGGTATGGAAAGTTTTTTTGATTTTACAATTACTCCCTTTTACTATATTGGAATGGCTATCTGGAAGGTCATGCTGATATTAATTGGCGTGACCGCCGGAGAAACCCCACAGGCTTTTTCAGAGGGAACCTGGAACTATATTACACAGTCTCTTTATCCACTGTTTCTTGCTATTGGAAGTACGCTTCTTAATGTCTTTTTTTTGATTGGATACCTTAGAAGTGTAAGCAATCTGAGAGACGGAATGACGCTTGAAATGTTTATCGAACTATGTATTAAGGTGGCATTAGGAAATCTGGTCATTCAGTCTATTATTCCTATTATGGAGCAGATTTTCAATCTTGCCGGAGGAATCTCAAAGTTGTTAATAGCCGGAACAGACAATCCATTCGTACAGAGTGATATGGATGGTGGGGCGATATTTTTCTATGCGGTCTTTGGAATCATATACTTTGCCGTCTGCCTGGTAAGTTCGGTGACTATCTTCCTTACGGTTTATGGACGATATCTGCAGTTATATCTTCTTGTCCTGTCAGCACCGATTGCCTTGTCTACGATACCGGGGGGACCAGGAATATCACAGACTGCGGGGGCATGGTTTAAGACCCTGTTAGCTAAATCCTTTTCAATTGTACTTATTGCACTGGCTATTATTATTGCATCTAAAATGTGTGCGGCAATTGACTTTGGACAACTTGCGGGAATTGAGGCGGCGGACGGATTTATACAGGCTCTACAGAACATATTTAATATGTTACTTCTGACAGCATCAGTAAAGGGTGTGGATGAATTTATGCGAAGAACATTTGCATTATAGTAAAAGGAAATGTACCGGAATCCGGTACGAAAGAATAAATGGAAAGGAGAAACAATGCCAGCATTTAATATAAACCAGCGTTTTGCAAGTAAGAAAAGCTGTACGACACCGGTATATGAAATACCAAAGAATACCAGGGAGTGGCTTGGTATAGATACCATACGGAAAAATGGTATCTTTAAAATAGAACCAATGAATGGATTGGCAATGTATGACCGTTGCTATATCTTTGAAGATGTTAATTATATCAACAAAGATATTGATAAAAAGAAAAGTGCACTGTTAGAACTGATAAAGCTGTTTAAGTGTATGGACAGCCAGTTTAAAATAACCGTTGCCAGTGAGCAGCATGATATGAAGTCTTTTTTCAATGAAGTATTTGCTCCGGTAAATGGAGAAGAATATCCTCTTTTGGAAAAAGGAATTGGTACCTGGATTAATCAGAAGATAGAGGAGGGAACCAGGGATATTAAGAAACTGCTGCTTCTTACCGTTACACATCGGGCAAAATCGTTCGAAGAAGCAGAAACATTCTTTGGAACGCTTGATACAACCTTAACAACTATATTTTACGGACTGAATAGTCAGATATACCGGATGAGTGCTGCAGAGAGATTACAAGTCATTCAGAGAATGACTTGTGCCGGCGCAGGAAGTATTCCGGTGTCCAAGGAAATGATAGAAAGAGAAACAGATGATTGGAAGAACCAGATTGTTCCGGCATATATTGAGAGTGAAACAGATTATATGCAGGTGAATGACCGGTATGCGACTATTCTATTTGGACATAATTATGACCAGTCATTGAATGAAGAAAAAGTAATGCATTCCCTTACGGATGTGAATTTTCCGGTATACATTACGCTTGATATGGAACCAATCAGAAAAAAACTGCTTAAGGACAGACTGCTTGTAGCACATACCAATAATGAAAGAAACATGTCAACAGAACGTGATAACCTGAATAACAGAGGACAGTATGGAGCAGACAATTCCTATACCTTAAGGAAGAAGAAAGAAGACCTGGAGAATATGATGGATCAGGTCGATGGCAATGATGAAGATGGATTGTTCTTAGGAATGCTTGTTATGGTATCAGCTGATTCTCCGGAAATGTTGGAACAAAGAGCTGATACATTAATGCAGATAGCAACCTCTAATGGATTTACGTTGGACCCATATTACAACAGACAGCTTAGGGCATTTAATACTGTACTTCCGATTGGAGGAAGACAGGTAAATCATATGCGTCCACTGTTTACATCTTCTGCAGTAGCGTTCCAGCCATTTTATGCAAAAGATATGCAGTCTGGAAAATTTATTTATGGACTGAACACCACCACAAAGCAGCTCCTTCGTGGTGATAGAAAATCTCTTCCTGCACCACATGGTATTATGGTAGGACATACTGGGTCTGGTAAATCAATGCTGATTAAAATCACAGAGATTTCCCAGACTTTACTTTTTACAGATGATGATGTAATTATTATTGACCCGAATAATGAGCAGAAAGATTACATCGAAAAGCTATATGGACAGTTCTTTGATTTTACACCACAGTGTCAGGTATTCTTAAATCCATTTGAAATACCGGAATATGTGGCAGCCGGAAATGATGTGGAAAAGAATATGTTTATTGCAAAGAAAACGGAGTTTGCAATTTCTTTCTGTGCTGCCATTATGACTAATATTGTGGTAACGCAGGTGCATATGAATTATATATCAAGAGCAGTCCGGAAAATGTATGAGGACTATTTCAAACTGCGTACTCCGTGGTCAAAGAACAAAAACCAGCCGACACTTTGTAAATTAAGAGACCTTTTGAAAGAGGAAATAGAAAAGAGTGAATACCGGGAAGACCGGAGAATATTGCTGGATATTGTAGATTCCATGGAGAACTTTACCGATGGTCCTTATGATATGTTTGCTCATCCATCCAACCTCGATATTGATAATCGTCTGATTGGATTTGGATTAAAAAATTTACCGGATTCTGTATGGGAGCCTGCAATGCTTACGATTATGCATTTCCTTTCCATGAGGATAACATATAACCAGCAGACACTTGTTGCACTGCGTCTGATTGTGGATGAAGCACAGTATCTTTGTGCAAGACCTTCTACTGCAGAGCAGCTTCTTCACGCTGTAGAAACATATCGAAAAGCAGGAGCCGTTGTTACACTGGCAGTGCAGAATCTTACAAGAGTATTAGAGCATGAAGATTTAAGAGATATGTTTTCAAACTGTCCTTACAAATGCTTTCTTGATTTGGGTGGTGTCGATGCAGCAAGCCTTGCTGAAATTATGGAACTGTCCTCAAGGGAATACCGTGAACTTGAGAATCCAAAACCGGGACATGGTGTTATGTGCTGGGGTGGTCAGATATTTTTATTTGATACATATATGAATCATGACAATCCATTATATCCTCTTTTAAGTACAAACTTCCATGAAAAAGCAGCACAGGCTGCGGAAAATAAACAGGAAGAGATGAAAGCATATAACCACGATTAAAGAAGGTGTGGTATGGAAATACGAACATTAGAATCTGTCGGGATTCAGACCGTAGAGAGTGGAATCAAAACAGCAAAACAGAAGATTACAACCACGGAAGAAAGAGCCGAGGAAGCACTTTTAAACAGTACCATGGGAGAAGAAGAAAATGATGATTCTTTTGACCAGGACAGAAGAAATAAAAAAGGTGGCAATCATAATAGCTGGATTGATACCATTTATCGTGGCAGGAATCGCAGGAAGGAATTGGAAAGAAAACGGGAGCAGATAAAAAAAGAGGGCTACCGGAAAGCAGAAACAAAAATGATTCTTGCCAGAAAAGGAAGTGAGAGTGCTGCGGCGAAAGGTGGTATGATGTCTGCTGCAGCAAAATCCGGTTCAATGCAAGCTACCGGAAATGGAACAAAGACGGGTATCCAAACTGCGTCATCCGGAGCGGCAGGTGGTGCGGCAAAGGGTGCTGCAAAAGGAGCGGCAAAGGCAGGAGGTACCGCCGCATCCGGAGCAGCTACTGGTGGAGTAATGCTTGGTGTAGCTGTTGTTAAAAAGACGATTGAAGTCGGACGACGTGAAGGCAGGAGAATAAAAGCAAACCTGGAATCAACAACTGATATGAAACAAAGCAAAAGGACAGAAGTAACCGGAAAAAGAAAGAGTAAGAAGAAAGGAAAATCAGATGATGGCAGTCCTGGTTCTATGGAATTAGGAAGCGGATTATCTATCTTTTTCCTGGTAAAATTATGCGCAGCTTTTATGATGGTTGTTGGTGGTTTTGCAATAGCAGCTGCATCCTGCACACCTAAAAAAGCAGAAGAGGAAGGATTAAAAATTGTTGTTGCTGCAGAACAGGAACTGGAAAGTTCTGACCTCAATATAGGCGGTGACAAATACAAAAAATGGTATGGCATGGATGATAACTGGTGTGCTATGTTCGTTTCCTGGTGCGCTGACCAATGTGGTTATATAAAGGATGGCACCATGCCAAGGACTGCCAGTGTTGCTAACATGGCACAGTGGTATATGAAAGCTGACCTTTATCAGAAAAAAGAAAGTGGGTATGAACCCAAAGCCGGTGATATTATATTTTTTGGAAATGGGAAAAGTCATACCGGAATTGTGGTAGACTATGACAAAGAAAACCAGATTGTGATAACAATTGAAGGAAATACTGGAACATCCTTTGCAAAACCATACCATAAAGGAAGCCAGGTAAAGAAATGTAAGTACCCACTGAATTATAAATATACCGTTGGGTATGGCACACCGGAATATCCGGCAGAGGAAGATTCAACAGAGACTGCAGAAGGTGAAGTGGATGCAGCTGGTGATGCTCCATAATGGCTGCATACTAAAGTGGACTGGATATCAGTTTTTCTGTGTGCTATAGTAGAATCAGGAAGAAAAGGAAATCCAAAACAGCAGATGAGAGGAGCTGAAAGGGATTTCCTTTTTGCTTGTCAGCATGTACCGGAATCCGGTACGGGAAGGAGAAAACAAAATGAGATTGAGAAGAATAAAATTTTGGCTGTCAGTATTTGAAATGAAGTTAATTAATCTTCCATCTATTTGTTTCAGAAAGAAAAAATGGATTCATTATGTGAAAAAATTGAAACAATTGATTGAAGAACAAAATGCCAAAGGAGAACCGGAAAATAGAACCATTAAGATGTTACAGGAGCAGATGGAAGAGTGGATTTATTCAGAAAGACACCTTCCAAAGAAGGAGAGGTTCTTTCTAAATAAATTATTTTTATTGCTGGAGTGAATCACTATGTTTGTCACTTTTAATTAAAATATCCGGTTTCTTTTCTAATGATATTCCGGGATGATTTAATTCAAAAATATATCGTTCTAGTAAGGAAATGGTATGGCATATTTTTTCATAATTTCTTAAGGTTGAAACAAGAATATATAAGTAGAACAGCAGTATAAAAATCAAGACAATATTTGTACTGTTTGAATCAATGATTGATTTTATGTCCAAATTTTGAAAGGACAGATTATTAATACTACAGCTAGTTAAATTGTTTGCAACAAGAAGAAAAACAGGTATTAAGGAGTAACTTTGTAAGACCGAAAGCCGGTGTTTTAAAGTTTCCTTTATGTTTTTGTAATCTATTAAATAATAATTATATGTGTTTAAAGGATTGGCGTTTTTAAATTTGATTAAGCTTAGAAAAAGATGAGTTTTCAGAGTACAAGTCGTGTGATATGCATATCGACCAACAATAATCCAATAACACACGAGGAGAAAAATAGATGAAGAGAGTGGAAGCTGCTGGTATATTTTATATATATTAATGGAACTGATATCATTAAGTACAGAACAGAAGATAGAAATTAGTATTTTAGCAAGTATCAGATACTTAAAAAAGTTTCTTATAAAGTACATTAAAAAAGTTTTGTTATTTTCCGATAGCTGATTTTGCGGCTCCTGTTCATAGAAATTTAAAAGAATGGAAAGAGCAACCCAAAAAACAATCGGGAAAAGTAAGTTTGTATTGAATGGTGAATTAAAAATTGCTTGCATAAGAATATTCCTTTCTGTGTGACTTAGATATGGTTAATATAGCATATTTGATAAGAAAAATATAGCGAGGTGTAAATGAAAATGGAAGAAATGATGTTGCTAAGTAGAAATCAGATGTTTTCTATTTTACGAATAGGCAGAATACTGAGCAGTTCGGATTCATACAGATATCTAATGGATGAACTGATACAGGTAGTTAGGGAAAAGGATGGCAATAAAAACTGTATGAAAGCAATAATAGATGAAGGGGCGGAAATGTATTGCCATGAACCAGGAGTGGAAGGATTTAAATATGAAGCACATATGAGAATGTCAGAGATGTTAAAAAGTTTCAATAAAAAATACTACCAGACAGAAGTACTTTTTTCATTTGTTAAAATGGATGAGGCATTTTTTATTCAGGAATTTAGAATCAATCGATGGATTCGCTCATTAAAAAGAGAGATGGAAGCAGATATAGAAGAGCCAATGGATACACTGATACAGTTAAAAAAAGTTTTGAGAATAAAACTGCTAAAGGAGAAAGACACTAGCAGAGAAAAATCAAAGAGAAATCATTGGTATCATGCACTTTATGATATGGTGAGTTGCATTTGCACAGATGAATTTATTGTACCGGAATCCAGTACGGAAAGGAGAAAATAAGATGAATATACCAATCAATCAGGATATAGAAACGGCATATCGTAATGAGTTTGTAAAAGGTTTTTCACTGTATGAATTTGGATTTGCTTTTGGGGGGATTGTTGCAATTGCATTTGTAACATTTATAGCATGGTGGAAGTTTGGAATCTCACCGGCTGTTGGTGTCTATATGGGATTCCCGTTTGCAATTCCTTTCTTTTTCTGTGGATTTTATAAACCATATGGGATGTTATTGCCGGAATATCTGAAGCAGCGTAGGTATGAAAATAAAACTTGTACCTTGACTTATGAAACAGATGATTTATCAGATGATGGCAACATTTTTTCTATGAAAAGCAATGGCAGTCTGACAAGCTGCATGGTTCCGGTAAAGAAGAAAAAGAATAGAGGTGACACAAAAAAATGATGAGAAAATATTATGAAGAGAAAGAAAAGGGCGGAGCAATGAAATATATTGTTCCGTTTTTGTGTGTAATAGTATTGATAGCTGTATTTGCCGGTATATTTTACCTCAGGGGCAAACAGGATAAGAAGAAAGCAGAAGATACTAAGACCGTCGTGGAGACAGAAAGTGAAACAGAAAATCTTACCGGTAAGCTGCAGGATGCACTGACGACCGAGCAGGAAGCATTGGTTTCTATAGATAATCTGAATGAATATGTTTCTGTTCTTGAGTCCGAAAAGCAGCAACAGTTTTTGGAAAGTCTTACCAATTTTGTGAAAGAGGAAGGAATAGCTGCAGAGAGTGGAACCATCTTTTATACAATGGTTCCGGAGAATGACCAGGAGAGTGTATCTTATTTTGTCAGTCTTGGTGGCGAACCGGAAGTGATATGTCAGCTTTCCTATCATACAAGAGAAAAGATAGTGACAGCTTCAAAATCTACTTACACAAGAGAAGAAATTGAAAACGAAGCGTGGCAGAATAACGGACCGGATGAAAGGGATGTTCCTGCAGATGTGGATGCAGCTTTTGAACAGGAACAGGTTGTACCGGATTCCGGTACAGGTGAGGATGGAACAGCAGAGCAGAACATACCTGACCAGACAGTAACACCAGAGGATGGAGTGCAGGAAGGAGTAACACCATGACATTAAATGAAAAAGTGCATTATGAATATGAAAGATTTTATCTCGATATGATGCGCACGTCTAAAGAAAATATTTTTGCTCATAGTGATGAAATCGAAGCAAAAAAAATGTTGAAGAAAGCAATACTTAATAAGATAAAAAACATGAACGAGGATGAAGTGGAAAGCCTTCTTGTGGAAGACAATCTTTTGGAATCAGCATATCATTTTCTGAAAGAAGCAAGATGGGATAATGAAGCTGAATCATTTCATCAGATTGTGAGTCAGTGGCTGGCTGCACTGCTCAAAACGGACGAGGTATAATATCTTATTTTTTTATATACTGGGGTCTCAGGGGGCAGCCCCTGACAAGATGCACGCCTACTTTCTAAGAAAGTAGGACAAAGTGCGTATCTTGCAAATATATAGCGTTCAAAAAATACCGATTTGACCATAAAAAGAGGTGATTTGAAACACCTGAAACACCTGAATATATGGAAAATGCGGAACATATGAGGCAGATTTGAAACAAAAAAACGTATTTTTGAAACAAAAACACAACTGAAACAGCAACATTGTGAACCAGATGATACAGGTGGATACAAATTTGGGACAAAAATATGACAATTGTAACAAAAGATACTTTACTACAATGTAACAACTGAAATATTTCGGTAACAGCACGCCGGAGAGCGGAAAAATGAAAAGCATGTAAAGCGGTTCAATGGAAGAATCAGATATGGACAACGTACCGGAATCCGGTACGCAAGGAGGGAGAGGATTTATGACCGAACGTAAATACTTAAGCGGCAGAGGTGGGAAAAAACTTCTAGATATGGAAAAAATCTATAAACAGATTGACAGCGGTAGAAGTATTGATGAGGTTGCAAAAGAATGGGGTGTCAGCCGTACAACACTGTACCGGCGGCACAGGGAATATCAGACAGAAGTTGCAGCACTGAAACACAAAAGTGACATTGACCTTGACCTTCCACCATTGCCACAGTAGGAGAAAAGAACGTACCGGATTCCGGTACATTTTTTATACATTAAAGCAAGAAGGAGGCAAGAATTTCTATGGAAGAAAAGATTCAGAAATGGGAGGAAGAGATTGAAAAAATAACCCAGCGTCAGAAAGAAATGAATGCTAAGTACACGGAACAAATCCGGGAGCTGCGGAAAAAGATTGAAAATGCAAAGCAGCAGTTATTGGTTCAGAATAATGAAATGATAGCAGATGCAGTTCGGACAATCTATGGAGAAGTGACAGAGGAAAACATCGAGAGTTTCAAAGCAACTATGCAGTCATTGCTGGAGCAGAAAACTGGAAGTACACCAGCGGAAGAAGTGAAGCCGGAGCAGCAGACAGCAGGTAATTATTTCCAGAGGTAACCGCCTATGAAACAGAACCAGAAACAAATGAAAAGGGACAGGGATTTTAATCTCCGGTTGTCAGAACCTGAATACATTTATTTAAAAAAATGTGCAGAGGGAGCAGAGTTTCGGTTTAAAAATGGGCGGGTAAATTTTTCCGGTTATGTACGTTCCATGCTTTTAGAAAAATCCGGATACAAAAATACAACGTACCTGCGGCAGCTTCGTGATGTCGCATACGAACTCCGCAAAATTGGAACCAATGTCAATCAGATTGCAAAGAAAATCAATCAGGGTTATATTGGTTCCTCAGAGGATCTGGCAGAGTTAAAAGCATACCTTGAAAGAATCGAAAAAACATTTGATGAATTGAAAAACAATGTACCGGAATCCGGTACAAAAAAAGGTGTGGAAGGTGAGAACTAATGGCAACCACGATATTAATGCATATGAAAGAAAGCCCCGGCATTCCACATATACATCTTAAAAATGCAATCGATTATATTCTGGATGTGAAGCATGATGGTGACAAGACTGATTATGGAACATTTGTCGGTGGAAACAGTGGAACAGACCACCGGGAAATCCTAAATAATTTTTTGGATACAAAAGATTTGTTTGGTAAAAGGGATGGAAGACAGGGGTATCACTTTGTTGTATCCTTTGCGCCGGGAGAGACAGACAAGGACACTGCTTTTTCTGTTGTAAAAGCTTTTTGTGAGGAATATTTAGGCGATGCATATGATTATGTTTTTGCACTGCATACAGACAAAGGACATCTGCATGGGCATATTATATTTAATTCTGTAAACCGGCTGGATGGATACAAGTATCATTATAAAAAAGGTGACTGGGAAAGATATATTCAGCCGGTGACTGACCGGGTATGTATGGAGTATGGACTTAAGCCTTTGACTTTTGAAGAGAAGAGAGTCGGATTAAGTTATGCAGAATGGCAGCAAAAAAATAAGGGCGTGGTGAATAAGCAGGACATATTAAAAGCTGATATTGACTATGCTATTCAACAATCGGAAACAATGGAGCAATACATATCAACAATGAAACAGATGGGGTATGAAATGAAGCAGCATTATTCCTACAAGGAGAAGCGGAGCTTTATCACTTATTCCATGAATGAAGGAGATGGAAAAGTTTTTCGGAGACGAGACCGGAGACTTGGCAGCGGCTACCGATTTGATGAAATAGTACAGCGGGTTAAAACGAAGGATGGTATTCGAACATACGAGGACATATTGGAGCAGTTAAACCGGAAAGCAGAGCCTTATCTTCGTTCTACGATGTTAAAAGGAAGCAGAACCTTTTACCGCTTATATCAGGCTGTAAATTATTACCGCCTGCCTAACCCGTTTGTGGTTCCATCTGCACAGGTGCGAAAGGACATGGTGCGCCTGGATAAATTATTAGAAGACTGCCGGTATTTAAAAGAACATCAGCTTCCTGATGCGGCAGCATTGAAACAAAAGCGGCAGTTTCTGCAGGAGAAGATGGAAGAATTAAAGTCAGAGCGGAAAACGTATTATCGAATCAAAGATATGATGCGACCAGAGGATGGAGAGTTGCTGGAAGAATATCGTGCACTTGCCAGGCAGTTAATGTCAGTAGAACAGACACATAGTGATAGATTTGAAGAAATAGAAGACCGAATGGAAGAAATAAAAAGTATACTTCCACATGATTATCTGGAAGCAGAAGACAGAGTGGCTGCAATTAATCAGGAACTTAAAAGGATAAAGAAAGAGAATGGAGTGATAGACCATTTACTTGGAACCGAAACTGCAGAGCTTCGACCAGATATTATTCTGAAAAAATAGTAAGTACCGGAATCCGGTACAAAAAAAGGTGGTGGTGATAAGATATGTGTGTGAGTGTCTCAACTTTAAAAGAAGACCTTGTGAAATATAATTATCTTTATGACAGTGCAGACAGTGTTATAGAGTATCTGAATGGTCACATAAGGGAAGGAAATATCAGCAGTGGACAGGCAGAATATATTTATGAGTGGTCATCCTATATACTTGGCTTTCGCCGGGAACCAATAACATTTTCTGCAGAAGGGAAAATGATAAAGATACAGATGGATGAGAAAGAAATCTCTCTTAAGGAAAATAAAAACAGTCTGTTGAGAAACAAGAAATTGAAAGCACCAAAATTGTAATGAACAAAAAATAGCTTCGTACCGGATTCCGGTACGTTTTTTATTTGGAAAGGAGAATCTATGAACCATTTAATTGAAGTAGAAGTAAAAAATGAAGGAAAAGAGAATGCGAGATTAAAAGCATACTTTGAGGCAGTAAAAGAAACTGCTAGAAAAAATAAGAAGGAGGAAAAATAAATGTATTCATTTGAAGAATTTATTGAAGCAGTCAAAGAGAATATTTTGTCTTATCTGCCAGAAGAGTTTGGTGGAGCAGATGTGATGATTCGGAAAGTTATAAAAAATAATGATTATCCTCTTACCGGATTGACTGTACACCAAAGTCAGTTTGGAAACACTGCTCCAACCATCTACTTAGATTCCTACTATGCAAATTATAGAAGTGATGGTAATATAAACCGTATATTAAATGATATGGCGCAGTCCATTGACGTACATACGCCACGTCAGAGTCTTGATATAGATATTTTGCTTGACTGGGAGAGCGTAAAAGAAAATGTCTTGCCAAGGCTAACTGCGGTAAAAGGCAATGATGAATATTTAAGCAACAAAGTATATACTCCGGTGGAAGACTTAGCAGTAACTTATTATATCCTTCTTCATGAAGGTATTACAGACTCCCCTACAGTTGAAATTACAAATGACATTATGGAGTATTATGGAATTACAAAAGAAGAACTTCATGAAAAAGCATTTGATAATATGCGGAGAAAGGATCCACCAAAGATAGAAAACATCATGGAAAAATTACAAAAGCTTTTGCCAGAAGAAATGTTAGAGGAACTGGATGAGGAACTGGATGAAGAACTGGATGAAGAAATTCCAGATGAGAATCCTCTTTATGTGATCACTAATAAAAGAAATATGTTTGGTGCAGTTGAAATATTGGATTCGCATACCATGGATATGATAAAAGAGAGACTGGGAGACCAGGAATATATTGCCATCCCATCTTCTGTGCATGAGTTTCTGCTTATGGCGGCTGATAAGGCTATGCCGCCGGAAATTATGGCTGGTTTGATACAGGAAGTAAATCAAAATGAAGTAGCTCCGGAGGACAGACTTTCAGACCATGTATATAAAGTTGACCCTGGCAGACATCTTTTTATGAGAGCAGACAAAGATATGGAAGTAGAGCAACATGTTGAGCATAAGTCTATTGAACAGAGAGGACCAAGATTGTAGGAACTGCAAGTCAGTTCTTTTATGGCGTACCGGATTTCGGTACGCCTTTTTGCGTGAGGTGACAGAATGGTTTATGAAATTATGAAGTGCGGAAAAAGAATCCGGATTTCAAAAAACAGATATATTTACCTGAGACGGAAAAAGAAAGACATTGAGCATCTGGAATTTATTGGTGGAATCCGTCTGAAGGATTTAAAGAAGGAACCGGATGAAAATATAAAAGCAGATGACCGCTTAAATGCTGGCTGGGCAGAATATCCATTGCTGAATGAAGAAAGCTGCTCCGGCAGAATCTGTGGTTATATTACAGTAAAAACAGCGGAAGGAAAGGAAGCAGGCTATGTTGCCGTCTATGCGAAGCATAAGCTGCCACTTGCCTTATTTGCAGCATTATATGGAATATATATTGCTGTGCCACTTACTGTGTTAGCGGTAGTATCTTTGACATATCTTATTGTGTCAAATCGTCCAAGAGATATGCCCGAAGAAAAAGCAAGTGAGATACCGGTAGCAGAAGATGTGACAGAATATGATGATAGCCCGGTACCAATTGAAACAGATACTGCAGCGGATGAGGTAAATGCAGAAGGAAATGTGTCCTTTAATGCATACTCTGGTGATTACAATGTTGCAGAAGGTGACAGTATTCCACTTAATAATATATCCACAAATGATGTGTATCTTCGCTATTTGCTTTATACATCTTCCGGCCAGGAGATATATACATCAGATTTAATTGCCCCAGGAACCCAGATAGATTTTACACCTTCCAATTACCTACAGCGGGGCAGGACGGATGTGAAAATGTATGTGGAATGTTATGCCTTAGACAAAGCAACAAAATATCCAGGCAGCTGCACATTTGATATTAGTATTGTATATAAGTAAAAGGAGGAAACAGAAAATGAAGAAAAAAATATTGAGTGGTTTTTTGACACTTGTTGCCATGATGACAATATCAACTGGAAGTGTATTTGCACAGGACCTGATAAAATCCACTCCTTCCAGAGCAGACGATGTAACTGCAGGTGAAGATGTGACACAGGGCAAAAAGACGGAATATGCAGAACCGGAAAGTATATCTGATACGACATATGAATCAGATAAGGTTGTTTACATTTATGCTACAGAGACCAGCAACGTGGTTATCAGTCTTCCAAAAACACTTATCATGGGAGAAACGACTACACCGGGTATTTATTCCGGAGAATGTGCAGTAGGCATCAGTGGTGATATTGCAGGAAGCCAGAATGTAGTCGTTACACCAGAAGTGACAGACAGCATTGCAGAAACCGGAGGTAAACAGTCCAATTTAATCACAACGGTTACAATTAATGATGGAGACAGCCTCACAGTTACTGCAAACGAACTTTTAGAAGGTCCTGTAAATGCAACAACAAGAATTGTTACATCAGGTGTAACCTCTGGAACATGGAAAGGAGCACTGACCTTTCATGTGTCTGTAACAAATAATTAGCAGTAAATGGAACGTACCGGAATCCGGTACGTTCCGCTTTTGGAGAAAGGAGACCGTTTTGAAAGTAAAAAGATTTACAGCCTTACTCTTAATATTAATCTTGTGCATTGGCATGATATCTGCCTCAGCAGAAGAAGTATATCCGGACATGATGCAGAATGTGGAAGTAGAAAATAAGGTGGAGAACGAAACGGAAACAGAGCAGGATGCAGTAACAGAAGAGGAAACAGAAACTGAATCTGAACATGAAACTATGATTGTGGAAACAGACACAGAATGTGAACAGGAAAAAACGGAACAACTCCAGCAGATAAATATGCTGGATAGTGTATTGGTGAAAAAGACGTACCTTGCGGGTGACCTTAAGATATGTCTTGGATATCCGGATAACAGATATTTTACCGGAACAGCAAGCGGAGAGGGTGGTGTTCACTGGAAGACTGCCAGTCCTACAGAAAATCTTAATTCACCGAGTAACTGGTGGTGGCTTATGGATGGGTGGTATGATACTTATGGCTCTGCATGTTACTTTAATGCCAATGGTTCGCCGAATAATGGTCCTACATCTTCCGGTCTTGTCATTGCCAAATATAATACTTCCTACACCAATGTATTCTTTAACTGCGCACAGTATAAAGAACTGAACCCGGACTTGGCAGGCATGACAGATGCAGAAGCCTGGGCACACTGGCTCCAGTACGGAATGGCAGAAGGCAGGCGGACATCTTATATCTTTTACCCGGCACAATACAAGACGCTGTATGGTGACTTATCTGCTGCGTTTGGTAACAATTATCCAACTTACTATCAGCATTATGCACAGACAGGAAGAGCAGAGAATCGTTGGGGAAACTATGCTACCATGTATTTTAATGCAAATGGTGGAAGCTGCAGCACTGCAAGTATGCTGACATCTTATGGTATGCCGGTTGGAACAACACCAACAGTGCATAATACTGCTTCACTTCCAACTCCGACCAGGAATGGATATATATTTGAAGGATGGTATACTGGCAATAACGAAGCTATTACAGCGGGAATGAATTGCTACTGGATAAATGATTTGACAGTATATGCTCACTGGAAGGAAATTGGGAAAGCAACGGTAACAGTAAACCATTACAAGCAGAATGTATCCGGCAATGGTTATACACTTGAAGCAACAGAAAGTGTATCCGGTTCAATTGGAAGCAGTACAACACCAGCGGTAAAAAAGTATACCGGATTCACTGCACCAAAGACTCAGACCGTTACAATCCCAAAAGGTGGCACATCTGTTAATTATTACTATAGCCGGAACAAATATTCGGTAACGGTAAATACGGATAATGGAATAGCTGCTGCATCCGGAGCCGGCACATATTATTATGGTGCTGCTGTTTCAGTTGCAATTACACCAAAGGCAGGATACAAAATCAATAGTGTTACAGCATCTTCAGGCATCAGCAATCCATATAATTTTACAATGCCCGCCGGAAATGTTACGATTATGGCAACAAGTACAATGTCTGATGTGACAGTTACGGTGCCATTATGCTTGATTGCCGGTGAAAGCGATACATCTTTTGTTATTACATCAGATAATACTGGTGGAATAGTTACCATAGAGGTGCCGGAAACACTACAGTTTATCCAGGAGAATAAGGAGCAGGTAATTAATGGAAACATACAGTTATCAGCCAATACGCTTACAGCAGACAGGCACCGGATAACCGGAACAGTTACAACAGAAAGGTTTAGTGCAGGTTCCTGGAAAGCATCATTTAACATTAACATCAAATACCAGGCTGAATAGTAGAGAGGACTAAAGAGGACTATATATCAAAAAGCAGATATGGTATTATATAATCAGAAAGAAAAGGAAATTCCAAATACAGCTTAATGAGTTGTAGATGGAATTTCTTTTTTTTTACAACAAAATAACAATTGTACCGTAATCCGGTACGGAAAGGATGATTATGGGTAATAATTTTATTGATGAAGTTTGTGATAATATGCATGGGATTGAGTATAAGTATGATCTCCTTGCCAGAATGGATCAGGACTGTAAATATTATTTACAGCATCCACATGAGAAACATTTATGGGCAGGAAATGTGGAAGAACATATTGAAGACATGAAAAAGATATATAACAGTTTTCCGGATGAGGGAAAACCCGAATGGCTCAGTATGGAAGAAATTGAAACATATGAAAAGGAAATGAAGGCACTTACTAAAAACCTGACACCGGAGATGGAGAATAAAACAGCGGTAAAAAAGAAATTGGAACAGAAAGGTCCAAAAATATAATGTGTTAACATGATGATGTACCGAAATCCGGTACATTTTTTATTGCCAATCATTGTTAAGAATGCTTGTAGCAGGTTCTTGCGATGGGAAAGGAGAAGGAATGACGGAGCAGGATATTATGGAGGTTATATCAGAGGTAAATCAGCGGGTAGCCAATGTGGAAAAAGAACGTACAGCGGAGCAGGTGACGTTTCGCCTTGCAATCAAGCGTCTGACCAGACTTATCGGGCAGCTTGGTGAAGACCATGCTGCAGAAGCAGAGTTGATTCAGTTCGCAGCAGACAGTAAAGACATTGATATATTAAAGGAGCGGCTTGTTCAGATAAATTCGTTTGGGTTACGGAATATTGAAGAGCCAAGGCTGTTTATTGATATGGATGGAACACTGGCAAAATTTCAGACTGTTGATACACTGGAAAAATTATATGAAAAGGGGTATTTTTACAACCTTCCACCAAATGAAAATGTAGTGGAAGCAATCAGAAATATCATAAATAATCATCCGGAGAAGGAAGTGTATATATTGTCTGCAGTATTAAGTGATAGCAAATATGCGAAAGCGGAAAAAGATGCATGGCTTAATAAATATTTGCCGGAGATTGATGCGGAGCATCGTATCTATCCACCTTGTGGGGATAGTAAGCTGGCATATGTTCCTGGTGGAATCCGGACAACAGATTTTCTTTTGGATGATTACACACATAATCTTATACTCTGGGAGCCACCAGCAAAAGGAATCAAGCTTTTAAATGGTATTAATCATACAAGAGGTACCTGGCAGGGCAGTATGCTTAGGTTTGATAAGAAGCCGGAGCAATTGGCTGCGGATATTGTAAAAGTAATAGAAGGCGCACAGATGAAGGATATGCGACCACAGGATAAGATACTGCATCAGGAACAGAAAGCACCTAAATTATAAAAGATAAGGAGGAAATGACAATGGAGATAACAGAAACAAAGGAAGCAGTAACAAAAGCACCGTTTTCGGCATGGGTGGGTAATTTACATGCGTATACAGAAGGAAAGACGGAAGGACGTTGGATAGACTTTCCACAGAGCAAAGAAAATCTGCAAAAGGCAATAAATGATATTTCAAAGAATGGAGCACATGAAATCTTTATTGCTGATTATGATTTCAGGGATGATTGCACCTATCTTAATAATATATTTTCAGAATACAGTAGTATTTCTGAACTGAATGTAATTGCAAAACTGATTGGTTCAGAGCAGCATCCAGCAGTAGAAGCTTATCTTAGTCAGGATAATGATGTTTCACTAAAACAGCTGGCAAATCTCTATATGCAGGAGTCCGAAATACCATATCATACCTTTTCATTTAAGGGAAGTGATAATCCGGATGTAATGAAGCGATTATCGGATGAGGGAAAAATAGGGTATGAGCTGGTAGAAGCTTATGACATTAAAGAGCAACTGAAAGGAATCACTGTTAATGAGGTTGATATTTCACAATATATTGATGTAGAAGCAATTGGAAGGGATGCCATCATGGAGGGATTTGGATGTTGTGATGGCGGATATTATATTTCAAATGAGAAAAGTGTTAATACCGATTATTATAAAATGGAAGAAATTGAAGAGGAACTGGATGAGATGGAACCGGTACAGAATGCGGAAGTTGAAAAAACTGTGAATGTGGAAAAGGAACAGAAAGAACAGCTGTTGCGTACGCATCCGGAACCGGCACTTAGGCAGCCACGGTTATAGGGGGTGAAAGTATGATGCAGAAACATGAACGTGCCATTAAAAAATTAAAAGATGAACTGGCTCTTCTCTTAGAAGAGATAAAGAATATGCAGGCACGAATTAATCAGTTAGAACGGGAAATGGCTATTGAAGAAGCAGAACAGGTGGAACAGGAAAAAGAGCCAGTTCTGCTTAAAAAGAGCGAAGAACTGAAGGCACCAAAATTGTAATACATAGATTTCAAGAGATTAGTGTACCGGATTTCGGTACAGAAGGGAGAAACATTGACAGATAAATATAATGTTGTAATTGAAGTGGTAGATACAAAAGAGTATATATCGATTGAACTTCCGCAGGATGAAGACAGCCTGCAGGAACAGCTGAAAGAATATGGGATTAATGAAAACACAAAAGTCAGACTTCCATTTTTGAATGGGAAAATTGAAAATGATGAAGACATGCTTATAGAAACAGACTTGTGGTATGTTACAGATAAAACATTTTCAGGAATGGAAGGCTTGAATGTCTTGCTAAGTAAGTCGGAAGAACTTAAGAACGAGCGAGTGGAATCATATGCAATGGAACACAGGGATGATATAAATTCTCCGGAGAATTTGCTGAATTTACTGGTTCAGAAAGAGGATATTCCATATCATGAGTATACAAGTGATCCAGGTGCTGGTATTACAAGGGGAGTATCAGCGAATGGAAAATTTGGAAGGACATATTTATATGAAAATTATAAAGAAATGTGGCGGGATATAAATACGATTCCATGTAGAACGGAAAAGATGATCGATTTTATGTCGTTGGAAACAATAGGCGGAGCCATTGCAGCGGCAAAAGGAATTACAGTTTGTGAAAATGGATATCTGGAAGCTGAAAAACTTGATTTGCAGAAATATTCATTAACTGAAATAAAAGAGCAGTTTATGGATTATGAAAACAAGATTGAACCGAAAAGACCAGTCCAGACACATCATCAGAAGATGAAGAGTCCTAAATTATAAAAGATGTACCGGAATCCGGTACAAATGATAAAGGTATCTTTATTGCTTATTGGCAGTAAAGGTACCTTTTTTGGAAGGGAGAAGATATATGGATATTGATGTTACTATGAAAATCGACAGAGATGCCATGATGAGCAAAAGTGAAAAGAGCAGGACAATTGCTAAAGGATGGGTGGAAGTAGAAAACTGCATCAAGTTTCCTGTTTTTGTTCGAACTTATATAGATAAGGAAACGCAGGAAGAAAAGATGTTTGTATCCATGCCACAGCGTAAAGGAGTGAAAGGATATTCCAACATTATTTCTTTCGAGAATAAGGAAACAAGGGAAGAAATTGAAGATGTTGTATTAAAAACAGTATTGAAACAGGCATTTAAATCTTTTGAAAAAGTATCCATCTTAGAAACCAAAATAACATTGCTTCCAGAAGATACAAAAAACCGGCAGGTAAAAATCAAAGGAATTGCATCTATAAAGTTGGAAGGTGGTATTAGGATACAGAGCATTCTTATAAAAGAAGGGAAAAATGGTTTGTTTGTTGAAATGCCACAGTATTTTTCAGAAGGCAGCTATCATGATACGGTGTATGGAACATCGGAGGCAATGCGAGATGAGTTATCTGGGAAGATACTGGAAGCATATAAAAAGCAAATGGAACTGCAGCTTCATCCAGAGCTGGCGGAAAAAGAGACAAAAGAGGAAAACCTGGAAGCGGAACAGAAGAGACCAGAGATTCCAGTGGAGGAAGTGAAACGTGAGAAGCAGCCAGAGAATCCAGATGTACCGGAATCCGGTACAGAAAAAGAGCTTGTTTCAAAGCAGGAAAGCGAGACAGTAACAGAATCGGAAAATGCAAATGAGCAGGATGCAGCGGAGGAGATAAAAGAGGAACCGGTCCTTTCTTGGGAAGATAGATTTGTGGCTGCATTTGCAGAACGTAACAAGGAAGAGGTATTAGCATTATTAGCAGAATTAAGAGGAGCACCAAGAATTATATCATCGGAGAAAACCGATGATATTCTGATAATGGAGCAGGCAGAATACTCAATCAATGAAAAGACCAGTATTCTTCTTATATTTGATAATACCTATGAGAAAGACCGTGAAATAAAAGAGGGGACAGATATACGCCAGGAGATAACAGTTGTACTTAAGGAAAAAGGTAAGAAACCTGGTATGCTTCCTGTGATTAAATTATCTTCCCATAATTTAGAGGACGCAGAAGCAAGATATAAGGAAGCAGTTCGTTCCTGGCAGACATTGACACATCAGAATATAGCACCAGATATTGAGCCGGTATTAAATTCACAGCAGCAACCTGCAGGAGAGCCGAAGTCTGAAATGAAAGAAGAAATAGAAGAATCTATTGATGAGGAGCCGGAATCAGCGGAAGAAGTAAAGACAGTGGAAGAAACGGAACAGGAAAAAGAACAGAATGTACCGGAATCCGGTACACAGCAAGAAATCAATGTGGCTGTTGATAAGGAGGAGGTAACCGGACAGAAAGAGACAGGTCAGACAGAAGTAAAGGAAGATGCAGAAGAAAAGATGATAAATGAAGCAGCGGTAAAAGAGTTTTTATCAGCGTATCTTTCCAGTGATAATGAGAGTATGTTGGCTGCTATTTCACATGCAAAGCTTACTTTGGGTTCAAAGAATTTCAGCCGAAATTATAATACGCTTGCTTTTCAGGAAGTTTCTTTTGAAGATGGGAAGAATAAAATATCTGTCCGGTTCCACAATGGATATGCACCGGAACAGACAGCAGCATCTGTTGACAGTAAAAGACAGTTGATTGAGGCGGTTATTTATGAAAATGGTGATGCAAAGGCAATCCGGACACTTGCAGAAAAAAAGACTATCAGCTCCAAAAGGGCTGCTTCTAACTATGATGAAATGAAAAGTGACTGGATGCAGCTTACTCATCAGGATACGATAACATTTGATCCATCAATAGTAATTGAAAAGCAGAAATTAAAAGCACCAAAAATGTAAGGGAGGGTTCTAAATGACAGAAGAACAGAATGGCAGTGTACCGGAATCCGGTACAAAAAAGCCGGAGCAGGCAACGGTAAAGAAAAAAGCAGCGGCAAAGTCGAATGCATCTCTGGGAGAACAGTATCTGGGGGCATTATTCAAATGTGCATCCTGGATATCTCCGGCATATAAAGAAATGGCGGAAAAAGCAAAGGGTAAGCTTGAGGTATTAAAAGAACTGTACTTATGTTCCTGTGATGGGGTATCGGAGGAAAAAGCCCTTGAAACGCTGGATAAGGATAATCCGGAAGTTATGCTACGTTTTATCAGACAGAAATGTGTAGAGGAACGTGCTACAAAGGGATATGAAGAGGAACTAAAGGAAATTCGAAAAGCTGCAGCGTTGGTAAGACATGAAATGCAGGATATGAAAGAAAAGATGGATGTTATTACAGAAAAGGTTCCAAGTATAGCTGCTATGTTTCCGGAAGAAGAGCCAGTAAAGGATGCTGTAGAACAACCTGTAGAACCAGTAAAGGAAATTATAAGAAAAAAAGAACTGGTATCATCGGAAAACGAAAAAGAGCAACTGGCTGTACCGGAATCCGGTACAAACGTTGTTACGGAAAAAGAGCAGGGTGTGAAGAAGTGGAAAGACAAAATACATAAAACTTTTTCTACACTATTGAAATCCCGTACAGAAAGTATTCATAAATATGTTGAAAGTCTTTTAGAGGAAGGATATACAGATGAGCAGTTATCCTTCCTTTTAGATTGCCTGGAAGATGGAGATACACCAGAGCAGATACGAAAATATGCTTCTCCTAAGTTGCCAGTTGAAGTGATGAAACGCTTAAAGATGATGGAAGAAAGAGAGGACAAAAAGGATGGAGAATGATAGAGAATTTGAACAGGTTCTCATGAATGTGAGGAATACGTCTGGTGGAATTTCATCTGCAATCATGCTGTCTGCCAGAATGTCTATGCTGCTTGTTGTATTTATTATGCGTATGGTGAAGAAAGGGTTAATAGCAGCATCTTATGCAGACAATATTAAGTCATTTGCACAGATGACTGAGGGAAAATATCAGATTTATAATATCCCACTTTCGGAAGACCGTGCACAGTATATGATGCGTTTGAATGAAATCGAACTGCATCTGCAGCAAGAGAAAAATCCAATAAAAAGAAGAACCTTAGAAAAGGAAAAGAAGAAATTAAAAGAAAAACTGCCGGAGATAGAACAGTTAAAGAAGCTAGATGTGAAGCATTGTGTGCTGCCAAAACTAAATGGTTCAGAAAGAACCATTCAGATAGCAGTATCTGCAGATTCAGAGCCTTTATTTAAAGGCTGGTTTATCAATCATCTGACCAGTGAATTATCCGGAGGCGAAAAGGAACTGGAAGATATTAAAAATTTCACAGAAGGCAATTATTCTATTTTTAATGTTCCATTTGAGGGGGAAGAACTAAAAGAGGTTTTTCCAGATTTTGACACGCTTGGTATTAATTATGCAGTTCTCCCAGACCTTAAGGTTGGAGATAACAACAGTCAGCTCGTTATTCCAAACACGGACCGAAATAAATTGGAGATGTGGTTTAAAATGTGGAAAGAAAAGCAGCTTAGAAATGGAGAACAGCCGGGCGAAATGTATGAAATGGACGAAAACTCTTATATGAATACCGGAACTCTTGGTGAAGAGGAATATATTGGCGCTGCTGACCCGAAATTCCAGGAAGCCAATATGCAGTTTGAACAAAATGAAAAAGAAATACCTGGTATTCCTGCAATAGGAAAGAAAAATTCGGAAGAATTTATCCGGTTATCCCAGGATAACAATTATAAGAAAATAACCATTAACAATGATACTTTGGTCGAGAATGTGGTTCTTTCGGAACGTGAGAAGGTCTTATCAAAGCAGGGTTTCTTTATATCCAGAATACCAGGAACATATGGCGAAAAACAAATGACACTCATATTGCCAAAAAGTCAGGTTTTTAAGACAGATGAGGGAAAGACCTTTATTGCTTTTATTCCGAAAAACAAAGGAAGTATGGTTGCTTCGGCAAAAGGTGAAGTAAAGGAATTATCATTTGATGATGTCATGAATGCATATGACCCAGTTAAGCGTGGCTTCCGGAAAGTAGAAGAAATGATGAAGCCGGAGATAAGCCCAGATATCAAACCAGATATCAAACTTTCACCGGATATGGAAAAGGATATTGCTGGAAAAGGTGGTCCTTTACCCAAAATAAAACCATAAAGGGGGGCTTGTATGGCTTCTTATGGAACACGTTATATAAAAAAGAAGACTCCTTATGGTCTGTACTTTGCTTTACTGGTCATATTCCTGATAGTCGGCTATTTTGTGTCCGGCTTATATAATATACCAAATGTGAAGTTAAACAATCTGCAGGATAGCCTCCTTTACTGTTTTATGCATCCTCTTTCTAATTGGAACGAGAAAACGCCTGCAGTAATGGGGGCATTTTTCATACTTTGGTTTATGCTTCTTTCATACTTTATGTATTATTATCGTAACTTTCAAAGCGAGATGGAGCATGGTGATGCAAACTGGGTTGAACCGGAAGTCATTACAAAGGAACTTTCTGATAAAGAAGAAATTTGTAACAGGATATTATCAGAATCACTTCGAATCAGTTGTCGTGGGGGTATCTCCAACAATAATATGATGATTATAGGTTCTTCGGGTTCTTTTAAGACTACATCCATTATGCATCAAAATCTGCTGCAGGGGTATGGATCAAAGGTAGTATTGGACGTAAAAGGTGATACGCAGAGAAAGCTAGGAAACGAATTTATTAAAATGGGTTATAAGATTTGTTCCCTGAACTTTAAAGAGCCGGATAAATCAGACCGCTATAATCCGTTTCAGTATATTGAAAACGAAGAGGATATCCTTAGAATCAGGGATGCAATCCATGAGGTCTGTAGACCGCAAAAAGAGACCTCTTGCGCTGACCCATTCTGGGATGATGCAGTAAAACTGTACGCCCAGGCATTATATGAACATGTCTGGCTGAAATCAAGAGAAAACGGAAAAGTTGGAACGATGAATGATGTAATGGAATTATGTCGCATGGAGTCTCGGAGATATGTGGATAAGGATGGTAATGAACGTTCTGCATTACAAGATGAAATGGATAAACTTGCTGCTAAATATGGAGATGAATATCCACCTGTTCGTGACTACCGAAAGTTAAAAGATGGTGCACCGGATACCGTAAATTCAGTTATTCTTATGTTAAATGGTATGTTCTCCATCTGTGAGACAGCAGAGGTAAAACGAATCTTTAGCGGAAATGATATTGATATTCGGGAACTTGGAACAGGAGTAGGTGGTAATCCGGAAAAACCGGTGATGCTATTCCTTGTTATTCCAGACAATATTCAGGTTTACAACTGGATTGTATCTGTCTTTTATACCCAGATGTTTGATATATTAACACGTCTTTCTGACAATGAAATACACGGACCACTTCCTGTGCCAGTAGAAGTATGGATGGATGAGTTTTACGCCGGAGCACGCCCTGCAAATACAGATGTGCTGCTTGGAGTTGTTCGTAGTAGAAATATATCTATGATTATAATGTTACAGTCTATTGCACAGCTGCAGACCTTGTACAAGGAAAACAAATGGGAAACTATGATGGATAACCTTGCAACAGTTGTTTATCTGGGTTCTGGTCCGGCGGCAAAATCGACACATGAATGGATTTCAAATTTATTAAGTACTTCAACGGTTGATAGCAGGTCTGATAATGTCCACCTGGGGGCAAATGGAAACAGTGGACTTGATTTCCATAGGGCAGAAATCAAGTTAATGACGCCAGAGCAGGTAAAGAGAATGCCACCAACAGAGTGTATTGTTTTCATAGAGAGTAGACCACCGGTCTATGACAGAAAAGCTATCCCTTTTGATAAGCCGGATTATGGCTTTGTTGCAACAGATTTTCTGAAAAAACGTTATTCAGAAGCACTGGGGTTAGGTGAATATGAACATCCGGTGCATACGGTGTATGACCCGATTCATTTCCGATATATTACTGTGGAACAGGAAAAACGCCTGCAGGTAGTAACAAAACAGGAAGATATTGAATCGTTTCAGGAAGCGGCGAAGAATGACCCTCGTATTCTTACCTGTAACATTGATGAAACAGAGCTGCTTTATTTGAATTGGAATCGAAGAAAATGTAGCGTCGAAGAAGTGCAGCAGATATTCATGCAGACAATTGAAGCAGAAAAACGCAAAATGGAAGACCTGAAAGGACTATCTGTTCTGCAGGATGTTGATGGTGGAGAAATCATCCTTCCAAAGCCAGTAGAAGAGAAATCGGATAAAACCGGTTGGAATATGGATTGTTCATTAAGAGAAATCTTATCTGAACATTGGAACGATTTAAGTCAGATTGAGCAGGAAGAAATATGTATTGACCTTGCCAGTGACTTGAATGAAACACAAATAAAAGAAATATTGCGTCTTCCAGTGGATGAAATGGAAGTAAGGCGCAGAGCTTATATTTTAATGAATAAGGACAACAAAAAACAGGCTACAGGTTAATTTATAAACGTACCGAATTCCGGTACATGGAGAAAGAGTGTTTTTATAGCAGGAGCTTTAAAAACACTCTTTTTTGTATGAGCAAAGGAAAGGAGCAGAAATATGGCAGGATATAGTGGATTTAGTATGAGTAATAATGCAGTTGATGCATACGATAATGGAGAAAAACCATTGAGCAAATGGAGCAAGGCAGAGATATTACAAGAAATTCGGATTTATGCCAAAGAGAATAATATAAATATAGACATGGAAAAGCTGAATAAAGTGTCTTTGCCAGTATTGAGAGAGTCATTTTTATATAAGACAGCATACCATCATACATCGAAGTTTTATAATAGCACTGATTTTTATGCTATAGATTTTGACACGGTGAATGAAATGGTAGATTTGGAAAGTGTCCAGAAGCTGCTGGAACTTACCGAGGAAGAAAAAATGTTGAAAAAGCAGGAAAAGAAAGAGGATTCACCTGAAATGTGGGAATGTGCATATCTTGTCTGGGGTTGCACAAGAGCACATCCAAAGGCTACAGAGCAGACAGCAATTGGTGAGGTTCGAGGAAACTGGTTTTACCTTCCAGAGGGTGGAAAGAAATCTATCAAGGCGAACGGATTTCGTTTTATCCGGCAGATAAAAGAGGAACCGGCAGTGCAGGAGCAGCCAATAAAAGAACAGACAAAACAGCCGGTTAATAAAGTTACAAAGCGTGTAAAACCAAGAGGACCCAAACTTTAAATTATTTGTTTATTTTGTACCGAAATTCGGTACAAAAATATATCAATGTGTCAGTAAGAAAGGCGGTTTGTATGAAGAAATATGATTATATATCTACATTGGCACAGGAAACAGCAGCAAATGTAGTTAAAAGCAGTGATGAGTGGATGAAGTATCTGACCACAGCAGCAAGATTGTATAAATATCCATTTTGTGACCAGCTTCTGATTTATGCACAAAGACCAGATGCAACAGCGTGTGCGTCTATGGATATCTGGAATGAAAAAATGCATTGCTGGGTAAACAGAGGAGCAAGTGGAATTGCATTAATAGATGAGAGTGCAAAAGGGAAAAAGCTAAAATATGTTTTTGATATATCAGATGTTCATGCAGCAAATCATATTGGACGATATCCGCAGTCTTGGGTATTGGAGGAGAAACACAAAGATGATGTGATTTCACACTTAGAAACAATTTATGGTGGAACAGATGAAGATAAGTCGTTTGAGGAAAGACTGCTTGAAGTTTCACAGAAAATAGCGGCAGATTATTATGAAGAAATACTTCCGGATTTACAGAATAAGTCAGAAGGAAGTTCCTTAGAGAACTTGGATGAACAGAATATAGGCATTCGTTTCCAGGAAACACTTACTAATAGTATAGCTTTTATGCTTTTATCTGCTTGCGGCGTAGATATGAAAGAGTATCAACCGAAATTTTCATTCGATTTTATCCATGAATTTGATACTATGGATAGTTTATATATCTTAGGAGATGCAACCAGTGAGCTGGCAAAACCTGTACTTGTAGAAATTGGAAAGACTGTCAGAATATATAATCGAATTCATGAAAAGGAACAGGAAGAAAATTTATTACAAAAAGGTATTGAAAATACTCCTAAAATAGACTACAATGCTTTAAAGCGTAAAAGCGATAGCGAACAGGAAAATATATCAGAAATTAATAATAAAGAAGGGGGTAATATTGATGAAATTGAACTACGAACAGAACGGAGATTACATGATTCCAACGTTACAGGCGGACGTTCAACCGGAGGAGCCAATAACGAAGTATGGAATAATGAGGGAGACGTATCTGAAAGAAAAACACCATGGGGTGTATTCAGCACTACTCCTGAAGGGAGAACTCGTCGAGCATTTACTGATGATTCAGAAACAGGCAGAGGAGAGAATGGAGCAGTTGACATCGCAGATGGCAGAGAAAGAAGGAATAACGGAACAGCTCAAAGCGGACAATCAGATGCTTTGGGTAGCAAAGATGAACAGTATTCAGAATCGGGCAGAGGAAATAGTGAGAGCAGAGATAATCTGCAGCTTATAGAAGATAATTCTCAGGAACCCGTATTTACACAATTAAGTCTGTTTCCTTCATTTGAAGAACAGGTTGGAACAGTAGCAGCAGCGGAAGCAAGTATGAAATTTACTATGCCCGCTGCTTTTTCTTTGCCACAGGAAACAATTGAGACGATTTTAAGAAGTGGCGGCGGAAAGCAGCATAGTAGAAGTGAGGTAGAGGATGATTATATCAATGCGATAGCAGAGGAGGATATAGACCGGCATGAAGCTGAGGTATTTGCACGTTTGGAAGGAACTGATGATGCAGCGGAACCGGAGGTAGTAAATGAGCCTGGTACGTTTCTGACTCAAAAAGGGAATATTCCAATACCGGATAAAGGTAATGCTGTCAATTTCCGCATTAGTAATGATAACCTGGGTATTGGAACACCGAAAGAGAAGTTTCAAAGAAATATAGAAGCAATTAGATTATTGGAACAAATTGAAAGCGAACATCGTTATGCAAATCCACAGGAGCAGGAAATTTTATCCCAGTATGTTGGCTGGGGAGGACTTTCTGATGCTTTTGATGAGAGTAAAACAAACTGGGCAACAGAGTACCAGGAATTAAAAAATCTGTTATCACCGGAAGAATATCGTATGGCAAGGGAAAGTACATTAAATGCTCATTATACCAGTCCTGCTATTATTCGTAGCATGTATAAAGTGATTGAAAGAATGGGATTTAAAAAGGGAAATATCTTAGAGCCATCTATGGGTATTGGTAATTTCTTTGGTATGATGCCGGAGTCTATGAAGGAAAGCAGACTATATGGAGTGGAACTTGATAGTATCACTGGACGTATTGCGAGGCTGCTGTATCCAAAAGCAGATATTCAGATTAAAGGATTTGAAAAGACGGATTATCCAAATGATTTCTTCGATATAGCTATTGGAAATGTTCCTTTTGGACAATATAAAGTATTAGACCATGCATATGAAAAAAATAACTTCCTAATCCATGATTATTTCTTTGCAAAGACCTTAGATAAAGTACGTCCGGGTGGTGTAGTAGCATTTATTACAAGCAAGGGAACTATGGATAAGGCAAGTCCAGAGGTAAGACGATATCTGGCTCAAAGAGCAAATTTGCTTGGAGCGGTAAGGCTTCCCAATACTGCATTTAAAGCGAATGCCGGTACAGAAGTTACTTCTGATATTTTATTTTTCCAAAAACGTGACCGGATGGTGGTACGGGAACCGGAATGGGTATATTTGGAAGAAAATGATGCTGGAATTAAGATGAATTCTTATTTTGTGAATCATCCGGAACAGATAGTAGGAAAGATGGAACTGGTATCCGGACCATATGGCATGGAAAGTACCTGCAGGTTAGATGAAAGCAGACCGTTTGAAGAACAGTTAAAAGAGGCTGGTGGACGGATAACTGGTACGATAGATACATTAGAACTGGAGACGGAATTAGACAATGAATTGAGTAAACAAAGTATTCCGGCAGATCCTAATGTTAAAAATTTCAGTTATGCATTGGTGGATAATGAAGTATATTATCGAGAAAATTCGCTTATGAAACCTGTGGAAGTGTCAGATACCACAAAAGGACGTATTAGAGGCATGGTAGCAATCCGCAATTGTACTCAGGAGCTGATAGATATGCAGCTTAATGAATACGGAGACCATGAAATTGAGAATAAACAGAGAGAACTAAATGAATTATATGATGATTTTTCTGGAAAGTATGGTCTTATTAATTCACAAACCAATAAAAGAGCATTTAATCAGGATTCCAGTTATTGTCTGTTATGCTCCTTGGAAAAACTTGATGACGAGGGTAATTTCAAGGGAAAAGCAGACATGTTTTCTAAACGAACAATAAAGAAGGCAGAGGTTGTTACTTCTGTTGATACGGCCAGTGAAGCACTTGCAGTATCCCTTGGGGAGAAAGCAAAAGTTGACCTTCCTTATATGGAAGAATTGACAGGTAAAGATATAGACACTTTAATCGAGGATCTTGGCGGAGTTATTTACAAAAATCCGCTAACAGATGAATGGGAGACAGCGGATGAATATTTGAGTGGAAATATCCGGGAAAAATTGAAGGTTGCCAGTACTTATGCGGAAAATCATCCGGAATTTGCTATTAACGTACAGGCACTTAAAGCGGTACAGCCTAAAGAACTGGATGCTTCTGAGATAGAGGTACGTATTGGTGCCACATGGATTGATGCTGGATATATTGAAGATTTCATGCGTGATACCTTTGAAACGCCGGCACATTTATTAAATAGAGATATTATAGGAGTACAGTTTTCAAATATAACCGGTGAGTGGAAGATACAGGGAAAAAATGCTGATTGGGGAAATGCTTTGGTTAATATGACTTATGGTACAAGCCGGGTAAATGCCTATAAGATATTAGAAGATTCTCTGAATCTTAAGGATACCAGGGTGTATGATACTATTGAAGAAGATGGTAAAGAGAAGAGAGTTCTAAATAAGAAAGAAACTACCATTGCCAGTCAGAAGCAGGAATCTATTCGTGAAGCATTTAAAGATTGGATATTCAGAAACCCGGAACGTAGACAGACACTGGTGGCAAAATATAATGAGCTTTTCAATTCTACAAGACCACGAGAATATGATGGTTCACACTTAAAATTCCCAGGAATGACACCTGATATTGAATTAAAACCACATCAGAAAAATGCAGTGGCGCATATTTTATATGGTAATAATACCCTGCTTGCACATTGTGTAGGTGCAGGAAAAACATTTGAAATGACAGCGGCAGCTATGGAGAGTAAGCGGCTTGGATTGTGCCAGAAGTCACTTTTTGTTGTACCTAATCATTTGACGGAGCAGTGGGCAAGTGATTTCCTGCGGTTATATCCCGGAGCAAATATCCTTGCAGCTACGAAGAAAGATTTTGAACCTGCGAACCGTAAGAAATTCTGCTCCCGTATTGCAACAGGTGATTATGATGCTGTGATTATTGGACATACACAGTTCGAAAAAATTCCGCTTTCTATTGAGAGACAAACAGCCATCATTGAAAAACAGATAGATGAAATAAAACTTGCAATTGAGCAGACAAAGTCTGAAAACGGAGAGCGTTATACCATTAAGCAGATGGAAAAAACGAGAAAATCCTTACAAGTACGTCTTGATAAGTTGAATGACCAGAGTCGTAAGGATAATGTCGTAACTTTTGAGCAGCTTGGTGTTGACCGATTATTTGTAGATGAGAGCCATAATTATAAAAACCTTTTCTTATATACAAAAATGCGTAATGTGGCAGGAATAGCACAAACAGAAGCACAAAAATCTTCTGATATGTTTGCTAAATGTCAGTACCTGGATGAAATAACAGGCGGAAAAGGAGTAACTTTTGCTACCGGAACACCTATTAGCAATAGTATGACAGAGTTGTATACAAATATGCGATATCTGCAGTATAATACATTGCAGAAATTAGGGTTAGGACATTTTGATGCGTGGGCTGCATCTTTTGGTGAAACACAAACTGCGATAGAACTTGCTCCGGAGGGAACCGGATACAGAGCAAAAACCAGATTTGCTAAATTTTTTAATTTACCGGAGCTTATCAGTCTTTTTAAAGAAAGTGCAGACATTCAGACCCCGGACATGTTAAATCTTCCAGTTCCGGAAGCGGAGTATGAAAATGTAGTATTAAAACCGAGTGATTTTCAAAAGGATATGGTAGCAGCGCTTGCAGAGAGGGCAGAGGCTGTCAGGGATAAAAGGGTCGAATCTAATGTTGATAATATGCTTAAGATTACAAATGATGGAAGAAAGCTGGCACTTGACCAAAGACTTATAAATGATATGCTTCCGGATAATGATAACTCCAAAGCTGCAGCTTGTGTTGAACGGGCATATAAGATATGGAAGGATACCATGGAACAGAGGTCAACGCAGCTTATTTTCTGTGACTTATCTACACCTAAAGGTGATGGAACATTTAATGTGTATGAGGATGTCAAAGAGAAGCTGATGGATAAAGGAGTACCTGGAAATGAAATAGCATTTATACATGATGCGAATACGGAACTTAGAAAGGCGGAACTGTTTGCAAAGGTAAGAAGTGGACAGGTTCGCTTTTTGCTTGGCTCAACGGCAAAAATGGGAGCAGGTACTAATGTACAGGACCGGCTTATGGCATTGCACCATTTGGATGTACCTTGGAGACCATCTGATATTGAGCAGCAAGAGGGACGTATCTTAAGACAGGGAAACCAGAATGCAAAGGTTAAAATATTCCGCTATGTTACAGAGGGAACGTTTGACAGCTATTCCTGGCAGCTTATAGAAAATAAGCAGAAATTTATTGGACAAATTATGACCAGCAAATCCCCGGTAAGAAGTTGTGAAGACGTGGATGAAGCAGCTCTTTCTTATGCAGAGGTAAAAGCACTTGCTACAGGAAATCCTTATATTAAGGAAAAGATGGACTTGGATATCCAGGTTTCACGTTTAAAATTGATGAAGGCTAACCACACTAGTCAGAAGTACCGCCTGGAAGATAATATTACACAGCATTACCCACAGCAGATTGCACATTTGAAAGAAAGTATAGAAGGCTTTTCGAAAGACATACAAAGGTATAAAAGAAATAAGCCATTGGAAAAAGAGGATTTTTCGATAACTGTTTGCGGTAAGGAATATAGTGATAAAAAAGAAGCGGGAACAGCTCTCATTGCTATATGCAAAGAATCAAAGGATATTGATGCCAGTGTGGATGTTGGGGAATATCTTGGATTCTCGCTTAAAGTTAAATTTGATGCTTTCTATAGGAAATTTGTACTGAATGTAAAAGGCGATATGAGTCATCCTATCGAAATAGGCGTGGATCCATTTGGTAATCTTACCCGTATAAATAACGCCTTAGAAGCAATGCCGGCGGAATTGGAAGATGCACAGACAAAACTTGCTAACGTGGAACATCAGCTTGAAACGGCAAAGATAGAGGTAAACAAACCGTTTCTGCAGGAAGCAGAGCTTTCAGAAAAATTAGAAAGACTTGCCGAGCTAGACGCACTTCTTAATATGGGAGAAAAGGAGGATAGCATAATAGAAAACACAACGGAAGATATAATAGAGCCAGTAATAATACCGGCAAATAAATTTACAAAGCGTGTAAAACCAAGAGGACCAAAGTTATAATAAAATAGGAAGAAATAATAAAAGGTGCATTAGTGTAATAGCTGATGCATCTTTTTTTTGTGTCTTGGCGGCACACTGTTAATGTAGTAATATGTGGGTATATTAAAGGAAGGAGGAAGAGGAATGTCATTTATGAATGAAGCCGGGGAGAGGATACAGTATGATGCAGAGGACCTGATAATAAAACTGAAAGAAGATATAAGAAAGTATGGTATAGGAAAAAGGGTGAGAGTATGGTGTGTACAGGCTCATGGAGTCGAATTGTATACAAATTATAACTATATGGACGAAGAACCCTTATTAAGAGAAAAGGACATAGCACATGGAGTGTATTTTAAGAAGATATCCATGGGGGAGTTGCTCCCGCTGTTCGAAAAAGAAAATTCAATTTTGTAAATATATTTTTAGTAGTAGTAGTCTACCGATTTACTTTTGTTGAATTAAATTTGACAAAAATTAATTGGTCGACTACTATTTAGTTAGAATTATTTTACAAAAGAGGGAGGCGTGTTTTATGAAAGGTTTTCGACAGTTGCAATGGCGTGACAGGATTCGATTGGAAGAACTTCTTAAAATCTATACGAATAAAAGCGAAATAGCCAGGATTATGCATGTAAACAGAGGAACCATTTACAATGAATTAAAACGAGGGGCATATGCTCATAGGACATCAGAATATATTGATGAAGTAAGATATAGTGCGGACTTGGGCCAGAAAAAGTATGAAGAGAATCTCAAAGTGCGAGGTACGCAGCTAAAAATTGGAAACGATATAAAGCTTGCTAATTATATAGAAGAAAAAATTGTAGAAGAAAAATATAGTCCAGAAGCAGTCATAGGCGAATTAAGACGCACGGGTCAGGAGAACGAGTTTAAAGTTCGCATTTGTGCAAAGACGGTTTACAATTATATTGATAAAGGAATATTTTTAAATCTGACCAATAAAAACCTTCCGGTGAAAGGAAAAAAAAGACGTACATATAAAAAGATACAGGTACAGAAAAGACTTGAAAAGGGGACCAGTATAGAAGAACGCCCGGAAGAGATTGGCAAGAGAGTTGAATTTGGACATTGGGAAATGGATAGCGTGGTAGGAAGAAGGGGCAAGTCAAAAAAGACGTTGCTTACATTGACAGAGCGGAAAACACGTAGAGAATATGTATTTCTGCAAAGAGACAAGTCAGCAGCTGCAGTGGTGGATGCATTGGATTTATTGGAAAGGCGTTGGGGTAAAGAACTTTTCCGGAGAGTATTTAAAACAATAACGGTAGATAATGGAACGGAGTTTTCCGATTGCTCTGGTATAGAAAAATCTGTGTATGGTGGTTTACGAACAAAAGTATATTATTGTCACCCCTATAGTAGTTGGGAACGAGGGACAAACGAAAATACGAACAGGATGGTTCGAAGACAAGCACCAAAGGGAACATCCTTTGACAACATGACAGTGGAAGAGGTTCAACGGATAGAAGACTGGGTTAACCATTATCCACGAAGGATGTTTGAATATGGTACATCTGCAGAACTATTTGAAGAAGAGTTAACGCAGTTGGCATAGGGTGTCTGCAATTTAATAAATTTATCGAGGCTGGCTATCAGGCAGCCTTTTTTTCGTAGGTAAAAGTAGGATATTTCATTTAAGAAAAGAGTTACAGTAACCAGACATTGATATATAAATCAGAAATCATGGTGAAGTATAGTTGAAATATACAAGATAATTGGCTTGGAGTTGTACAACTTGCACAAACTTAAAAAAGTGTTCAAAAAAAGATTGCAATTCACAAAATTTTGAAAAAATGAAAATAATTGTTGACATGCTATCTATTTGATGATAGAATCATTTTTGCGCTGATTTGAAGCGTATCAATATGGAGAGATATCGAAGTGGTCATAACGAGGCGGTCTTGAAAACCGTTTGTCCGCAAGGGCGCGTGGGTTCGAATCCCACTCTCTCCGCTTCCAACTTAATAATTGGAAACTGATTCGGAGAAGTACCCAAGCTGGCCGAAGGGACACCCCTGGAAAGGGTGCAGGTCGTTAACAGCGGCGCGAGGGTTCAAATCCCTCCTTCTCCGCTCGCTTGTGAGATGATTATGCGGACGTTCGACAATGGATTTTACGACTGTAAAAAATAAGTCAAAAAAAGTAAAAAAGTTGTTGACAAAGAGAAAGTCCTGTGATAATATAAACAAGCTGACCGGTGAGAACAAAGCAAAAGAGTTCGCAGAACTGGTCAAGAACCTTGATAACTGAACAGTGAAATAACCTTGAAAGATTTTGAGAAAAACGT
>ERZ1673730.118-NODE-118-length-129328-cov-26.152863_pt1 | contig 129328 bp, 98 predicted proteins | sample MGYA00580200_ERZ1673730 | MGnify/ENA primary metagenome ERZ1673730 (study PRJEB41218, sample SAMN15661761) | gut metagenome | host: Homo sapiens | place: Canada: London | collected 2015-08-20/2019-03-30 | study: EMG produced TPA metagenomics assembly of...
CCTCTGGACTCCGCAAGGGACTTCGTCCCTTGACCCTTTCGCGCGATTGAGTTGACTACTCTTTCATACTACGCCCGCGTGTTTATGTGGGGATTTCGCGTCCGCAGGCGCGATTCCCCCTGCTTCACAACAATGATGAAGCTATTTTACTGCCCCATGCAGTTAAAATTCTTCATCATCCACCAATCTCGACAAGATATCCCCATTGAGCTGCACCAGCCGCCGCACAACCTCCTGCACATACAGCCTGTCCAGCCCTTCCAGCGCCGGGTCAACCTCCACCGCTTCCCGCAGCGCCGACCAGTCGCCCGTCGCCGCCAAGGCAGCTAAGCGGTTCGTCTCGTCGATGTCCATCATGATTTCCGCCAGCGGCGCAGGGACGCGAATCCCCTGCGGCTGCACCAAGCCGTCCGCCAAATGCAGATTGCTTTCGATAATCGCGTTCATCGGCAGCTGCGGCAGTTCCCCGCGGTTTGGGTGCGCAACCGCCGGAATCACCGCCGTTTCCTTCCGCAGAATCGCCAGTGCAAGGCGAACAGGGCGCGTCGGCGGCGTATCCTTCAATAGCATCAGCTGCGCCGTCATGCCGTCGGGCGTTTTTGCTCCCTCGTGACCAATCGTGTTCATGTGGGCAATGCGCTCTTTGCGCTTCTCGATGCTCTCGCCGAACGTCGGGTTCTCTTCGGGGATGTAGTCATCCTCCGCCGCCAGGAACTCCGCGTGGCGCACCACGTCACCCACGGCAATCGCGTCGTACCAGCCCAGCCAGCGATGCGTCAGGCGGCCGAGCTTGTCCTCCTCCGCCATCTGCCGAAGCGCGGGAATCAAATCAACATTCTTGCCCTTTTCGCGCAGGGACACGAGGAACGAGAAGCCCGGCAGACCCGCCGTGACCGCCTCGACCGCGTCATCCTTGCGAAAGAGCGCCTTTGCCAGCCGCGGCACGGTGTTTCCGCGATAGGCGGCATCATCCAGCCCATACGCCTGAAAACCCGCGCCGAGGAACAGCTGCGTCGTGCGGGCGACGGGCTGCCCCAGCGTCACGACAATCGCTTTCGGGCAGGCGGAGCGCATATTGCGGCACAAATCCAGCACCACTTCGCCCTGACGGAGCGTATGCAGCAGCCCCTCAATGCCGCCGTGGACGCGCGCCTGATTGCTCAGACCGGGGTCATTCTCCTGCACGCCGCCAAGCGCATCCTGATCCTGCCGGAAGCGCGTCGCCGCCATGCAGTCGCCCGCGTAAACGACGCAGTCCGCGCCCATGAGGACTTCCTGCCGATTACCGGAAACGATGATCTGCGCCTTGCGGCTGCTGGCGTAGACGATGGCCTCGGCATAGTGCTGGAGGACATCGCGCATGGCGGCGTTTTTCTCCTCCACCGCGAGAATGCCATCCTCTTTGCCGGCGTAGAGGAAATCGACGAGCAGGAACGGCAGGTGCATCGGAATATCCTGTCCGATGAAGGCGAACTTAAAAGGCATGGTACAGCCCCGCTTTCTGGATACTTTGACAGCCTATCTTACCATGAAACACGCCAAAAGTAAAGCCCGGAACGATGGTGTTGCGCATCGTTCCGGGGGAAAGAAAGTTTGTTTCGGTTCTTTGGGTGAATTGCTTTTGGATTCTAACTAACAGGACTTGTCCGCAGCAACCAGAGGGCTTTCCGGTCGCCCTCTGGACTCCTTCGGCGCCGCCACTCTTGGGGTTTCATGTTTCTTGACTGATGCCGGAAGTTTATTCCAGAGCATCTAATCCGAACCGCAGGTTCGCCGGATAAACACGCGGGCATAGCCTGAAAGTGTCACCAACCCAATCGCGCGGAAGGGTCAAGGGAGGAACTCCCTTGTGGGGTCAAGGGGCAACGCCCCTTGCGGAGTCCAGAGGCAGAGCCTCTGGCGCCTCCCCCTCTTACGCCTTGTGCACCCGCACGCCCAGCTTGCAGTCCTGACCGTTGATCGACCAGTCGCGGACGATGAACGTGTCGTCCATCGGGGCGCGCTCGACGACTTCCGCCAGCGTGCCGCGCTTGAGCATATCGACGCCGCTCTCGATGGCGCTCGCCAGCACGTCGCCGCACTCGTAGCGCACATCCACGCGGTCGGTCACATCGAAATCGGACTCCTTGCGCATCGTCTGCACCTTGCTGACGACCTCGCGGACATAGCCCTCCGCAATCAGCTCCGGCGTCAGGTTCGTGTCCAGCACAACCGTCACGCCCTTATCTTCCTGCGCGACGAAGCCCGATTTCTGCATCGGCGAAGTCAGCACATCGTCCTTGCTCAGCGTGACCAAAGTGCCGTCAATGTCAAACGACACGGTTTCGCCGCGCTCGAACGCATCGACGACATCGTTGCCGTCCATCGTCTGCAGGTGCTGGCCAATCTTGCCCAGCAGCTTGCCGTACTTCGGGCCAAGCGTGCGCATCTGGGGTTTCAGCTGATACGTCGTGAACTCGCGCGCGGACTCGGTGAACACAACTTCCTTCACGTTCAGTTCATCCTCGCACAGCGCCTGATAGCTTTCGGAGAAGGACGCGCCCTTGACGTAGAGCTTCGCGGCGGTTTGACGGGTCTTGATGTTCGCCAGATTGCGGCACGCGCGACCCAGCTGCACCACTTCCACCAGCGCGTCCATCTGCGCTTCCATATCCGCGTCGATGGCGCTTTCATCCGCCGTCGGGAAGTCGCACAGATGCACGGATTCCGGCGCGCCCGGCACATTGTTCACAACCAGATTCTGATAGATTTCCTCGCTCAGGAACGGAATGAACGGCGCGCAGACCTTACTCAGCGTCACCAGCACATGGTACAGCGTGGTGAACGCGGCGTCCTTGTCCTTCACATCGCCCTTGCCCCAGAAGCGTTCGCGGCCGCGGCGGACGTACCAGTTGCTCAGCTCGTCCACGAAGTCCTGAATCGCCAGGGCGGGCTCGGTCACGCGGTAGTTCCACAGGTCGTCATCGACGCGCTTGATGAGCGTGTTCAGCTTGGAGAGAATCCACTTGTCCATCAGGCTGAGCTGCTCGTTCTTGAGGTCATGCGCGGTCGGGTCGAAGTTGTCGATATCCGCATACATGGCGAAGAAGGCGTACACGTTCTGCAAGGTGGCAAGGAACTTGTTCTGCCCCTCGCGAACCGCCTTTTCGGAGTAGCGGCTGGGCAGCCACGGCGCGGAGGTGGTGTAGAAATACCAGCGGAGCGCGTCAGCGCCGAACTTGTTCAGCTCGTCAAACGGGCTGACGACGTTGCCCAGGTGCTTGGACATCTTGCGCCCCTGCTCGTCCTGCACATGGCCCAGCACGATGCAGTTTTCAAACGGCGCACGGTCAAACAGCAGCGTCGAAATGGCTTCGAGGGTGTAGAACCAGCCGCGCGTCTGGTCGATGGCTTCAGAGATGAAATTCGCCGGGAAGTTCTGCTGGAACTCCTCCTGATGTTCAAAGGGATAGTGCCACTGCGCAAAGGGCATCGAGCCGGAATCGTACCAGCAGTCGATAACCGCCTTGTCGCGCACCATTTCGCCGCCGCACTTTTCGCAGCGGAGCTTTACGGCGTCGATGAACGGACGGTGGAGTTCGAGGTCTGCGCCGGGATCTTCAATCGCCATTTCGCGCAGTTCCGCGCGGGAGCCGACGACGTGCATATTGCCGCAGGAGCACTTCCACACCGGCAGTGGCGTACCCCAATAGCGCTCGCGGGACAGACCCCAGTCGTGGACGTTCTCCAGCCAAGTGCCCATGCGCCCTTCCTTGATGTTCTCCGGCATCCAGTTGATGGTGCGGTTGTTGCGCACGAGGTTGTCTTTCAGTGCCGTCATGCGGATGAACCACGTCGGGCGGGCATAGTACAGCAGGGGCGTATCACAGCGCCAGCAGAAGGGATAATCATGCGTGAACTGCGGCGCGCTGAACAGCAGCCCGCGCTCCTGCAAGTCCGCCAGCACCAGCGGGTCAGCCTTCTTGACGAACACGCCCGGCCACTTCGTTTCCGCCGTCATGCAGCCCTGCGGATCAACAAAGTTGACGAACGGCACGTCGTTTTCGCGGCAGACACGGTTGTCGTCCTCGCCGAACGCCGGGGCAATGTGGACGATGCCCGTGCCGTCGGTCATGGTGACGTAGTTGTCGCAGATGACGAACCACGCCTTCTTGTCCAGCTTGCCGACGGCGAAGTCGAACAGCGGCACATACTCCATGCCCTTGAGCGCTGTGCCGGGCATTTCCGCCAGCACCTCAAAGCTCTGCTCCGGGAACACCGTCTCCATCAGCGCCTTCGCCATGATGTACACGCGGCCGTCCTCCGCCTTAAAGCGGCAGTAGATGTCAGTCGGGTTCACGCACAGCGCCATGTTCGACGGCAGCGTCCACGGGGTAGTCGTCCACGCCAGCAGGTAGGTGTTTTCCTCGCCCTTGACCGGGAAGCGGACATACGCGGACGTTTCCTTAACCGTCTTGTAGCCCTGCGCGACCTCGTGGGAGGACAGCGCCGTGCCGCAGCGCGGGCAGTACGGGACAATCTTGTGCCCCTGATACAGCAGCCCCTTCTTCCAGATTTCCTTCAGGCTCCACCATTCAGACTCGATGTAGTCATTCTCATAGGTGATATACGGATGCTCCATGTCCACCCAGTAGCCGACCTGATCGCTCATGACCTCCCAGTCATGCAGGTACTTCCAGACGGACTTCTTGCATTCCTTGATGAACGGCTCGATGCCGTACTGTTCAATCTGCGGCTTGCCGTCCAGACCCAGTGTCTTTTCGACTTCCAGCTCAACGGGCAGGCCGTGGGTATCCCAGCCTGCTTTGCGCAGGACGCTGTACCCCTTCATCGTCCAGTAGCGCGGGATCAGGTCTTTGATGACGCGCGTTTCGATATGGCCGATATGCGGGCGGCCGTTGGCAGTCGGCGGGCCGTCGAAGAACGTCAGCCGCTTTGCGCCGTCGCGGAAATGGAACGAACGGCGAACGATGTCCTTGTCTTTCCACAGCTGGGCGATTTCTTTCTCGCGCGCCGGGAAGTTCAAATCCTTGGCAACCTTGTTGTACATACCATGCACCTCATTCTTGTTGTCTCTGCTGCGGCGCAAACAAAAAAGTCCGCCCCAGCATGAAAATGCACTGGGACGGACGAAAATGCTTTTTGCGATTCATCCGCGGTACCACCCAACTTGACAGGCACGATGCCTATCCGCTCTGTGCAGGCGCACGCACCTGCTTTCTCGATAACGGGAGAACCCGTCTTTCCCTACCCGCTCCGCACGTTCCGCCCGCGTCGCTTCGGAAAAGCGCGCTCCGGGGTGATTTGCCATCAGGCAGTCTTGACCGGGCTTACACCCTCCCCGGCTCGCTTTCCAAGGCTTGTCCTGCGCCGTCCCCATCCTTGCGCATTCCCATTCATTATAGCCGCATTTTCCCCTTTTTGCAAGGGGGATTTGCAAATTTTCCAAGGGGCACCAGAGGCTCTGCCTCTGGACTCCGCAAGGGAGTTCCTCCCTTGACCCTTCCGCGCGATTGAGTTGAGCTTTCTTCCATAATATATGCGCGTGTTGCGCGGGGATTTCGCGCCCGTAGGCGCAGCCCCCTGCAGCAACCAAAATCCATCCGCAAAGAAACGAAAAACCCCCGCGGCACACACCGCAGGGGGACACATTTCACTTGCTGGAAGCTGCCGCCTTCTCTGGATACAACCGCTTCTGCAGCTTGCGGATGCAGGTAAAATAGCACGGGAACAGGAACAAATCCGCCAGTATCCACGCAACAGGGTTCGCAAAGCACGCGGCATCGTACCCCAGCGACGGGACAAGCAGCATCGCCACCACCGCGCGGCCGACAAGCTCCATCAAGCCTGCAATCATCGCAATCATGGTGTAGCCCAAGCCTTGAATGGAGAAGCGCACAATGTTCACAAACAAAAGCGGAATATACAGCGCACTGTTGATAATCAGGAACTGCTGCGCCATGTCGATGACCAGCTGGCGGTCGGCGCTGTCCTGACTGATGAACAGACCCACCAGCGGCTTGCCGAAGAAGTAAATCGCCACAAACGCGAGGACGCAGTAGATACAGCCGATGATGGAGGATGCTTTCAAGCCCTGATTGATGCGGTCGAGTCTCTTCGCGCCGACGTTCTGCCCGGCGAAAGTCGCCATCGTCGAGGCGAGCGCATCAAACACGCAGCAGAAGAACATGCTCAGCTTGCCGCCCGCCGTGACCGCCGCGACTGCAATCGTGCCGATGCCGTTAACGGCATAAGTCACCGTCAGAGAGCCAATCGCCGTGATGGAATACTGCAGGCCGAACGGGATGCCCATTGCCAGCAGGCGGCGGACAAACGGCGCACGGATGCGTTTGTCCTCCGGCTGCATTTTGAGGATGGTGAATCGCTTGCGGATGACCAGCAGACACCAGAGACCGCTGATGAGCTGGCTGATGACGGTCGCCCATGCCGCACCCTCCACGCCCATGTGGAACGCAAGGATGAATGTGTAGTCCAGCACGATGTTGAGCAGCGCGGCAATCGTGATGGCGATAACAGGCGTTTTGCTGTCGCCCAGCGAGCGCATCACGCCGCCGCACATGTTGTACAGCACCGTAACCGGAATCGCGAAGAAAACTGGCTGGATATAGGCGACCGACAACGGCAGAATATCCTCCGGCGTGTTCAGCATCCGCAGAAGCTGCGGCGCAAAGAAGCCGGTCAGCAGCCCCATCAGCACAGAAATCACCGCGCACAGGTACACCGAGTGCATCACATAGCGGCGCATTTCCGTCTCGTCCTTCGCGCCGAACGCCTGTGCAATCGGAATCGCGAAGCCAGAGCAGATGCCCATGCAGAAGCCGTTGATGAGGAAGTTCAGCGATCCGGTATCGCCCACCGCCGCCAGCGCCTCCGTGCCCAGCACGCCGCCGACAACCATGGTATCCATGAAGCTGTACAGCTGCTGGAACAGGAAGCCGCCCAGCAGCGGCAGGGAGAATGTCAGAATCAGTTTCAGAGGCGAGCCCTGCGTCATGTCACGGGTCACGTTTTTCTGCGCCATGTGGATGTCCTTTCGTTGATGCAGGATGGGGGGAAAATCACATTTCATTGTCTCCTATGGGGAACGCCTATTTATAGCACGTTTTTCGTCGGTTTTCAAGGGGTTTTGACAGGAATTTTTACGTCTTTTTTCCCCGTGTTTTTCGGGCGGAAAAGCGCCATTTTTCACGACTGAAAGCGGTCATGTAACCGTTATGGTGTAACCTATGTGACGGAATCTGAAAATTCAATCGTATGCTATTGACATGATGCGATTGATTTGCTATAATCACCCCTGCTTCCGATAAAAACATCAGCAAGGAGGTGTCCTATGGACAAGGAATTGGCAGGATTCGGCTGGTACATCAAGCGCATTGACAATGCTCTCGCCCGCGAAGCCTGTCGGAATGTCCAATCCCACAACCTGACGATGCAGCAAAGTCATCTGCTTTTCGTGCTTTCCGACGCGGAGAATCACACACGGACGCTCAAGGAGTTAGAGAGCATTTTCGGCTGCGCGCAGTCCACGCTGGCGGGGCTGGTGACGCGGCTGGAGAAGAAAGGGCTGGTTGAAGGCTTCACCGACCCGCGCGACCGGCGCATCAAGCATGTTCGCCTGACAGAAAGCGGCGCGGAAATGCGGCAGACGTGCCACAAGGACATTCTGCAATCCGAAAAGCGAATGTCCGCCGGAATGACGGAGGAAGAAAAGCAGCTGTTCCTGCAATGTCTGCAAAAGGTCTATGAAAATCTGAAGGACGACATGGACGAAACAGAGCATTGCCACAACAATTACCATAATAATGAAGGAAAGGAATGATTTCATGCTGAAAACACTGGCTGCGCAAATTAAGCAGTACAAGAAATCAACGATTCTCACGCCGATTTTTGCCGCGCTGGAAGTCGTCATGGAAGTGCTGATTCCCATGGCGATGGCGCGCTTGGTGAAGTATGGCATTGAGGGCGGCGACACCGGCGCGATTTACCGCTACGGCTTCCTGATGATGGCGATGGCAATGCTGTCGCTGGTTTTCGGCTCCGTCTGCGCACACACAGCGTCCCATGCCTCCACCGGCTTTGCCGCGAACCTGCGCGATGGCATGTACCGCAACATCCAGCGCTTCTCGTTCGCCAACATCGACAAATACTCCACCGCCGGTCTGGTCACGCGCATGACCACCGACGTGACCAACGTTCAAAATGCCTTCCAGATGATTACGCGCATTGCGGTTCGTTCGCCGCTGACGCTGATTTTCTCGATGATTGCGGCATTCGTCATCAACCCGGAGCTGGCGGGCGTGTTCCTGATTCCGCTGGTGCTGCTGGGCGTTGTGCTGGGGCTGATTATCAAGCGCGCGACGCACCTGTTCGATCAGGTGTTCAAGAAGTACGACGACCTGAACGCCTCCGTGCAGGAGAACGTCTCCGGCATCCGCGTCGTCAAAGCGTTTGTGCGTGAGGACTTCGAGGACAAGAAGTTCGGCAAAGCAGCGACGAACGTCTACAACCTGTTCGTCAAGGCGGAACGCATCATCGCCTTCAACAGCCCCGTCATGATGCTGACCATCTACGGCTCGGTGATGGCGCTGAGCTGGCTGGGCGCGTCGCTGGTCACGGGCGGTTCGCTTGATGTGGGCGACCTGACCGCCATGTTCACCTACGTCATGAATATGCTGATGAATCTGATGATGCTGTCGATGATTTTCGTCATGCTGACCATGTCCGCAGCGTCTGCCCGGCGTATCGTGGAAGTGCTGAACGAGGAGCCGTCGCTGTCGAACCCCGAACAGCCGCTGGAAACGGTCAAGGACGGTTCTATCGACTTCAACCACGTCATGTTCAAGTACCATGCTGACGGCCATGGCGACCCCATCCTGAACGATGTTGATTTGCACATCAAGTCCGGCGAGACGGTGGGCATCATCGGCGGCACGGGCTGCGGCAAATCGACGCTCGTCAGCCTGATTTCCCGCCTGTACGACGCAACCGAAGGCTCGGTGGAAGTCGGCGGCGTGGACGTGCGCAAGTACGACATGGAAGCCCTGCGCAATCAGGTTGCTGTGGTGCTGCAAAAGAACGTGCTGTTCTCCGGCTCGATTCTGGAAAACCTGCGCTGGGGCAATGAAAACGCCACGCTGGAGGAATGCAAAGAGGTCTGCGCACAGGCTTGTGCGGACGAGTTCATCGACCGGATGCCCGACGGCTACGATACGCACATCGAGCAGGGCGGCACAAACGTCTCCGGCGGCCAGAAGCAGCGCCTTTGCATCGCCCGCGCATTGCTCAAAAAGCCGCGTGTGCTGATTCTGGACGACTCCACCTCCGCCGTTGACACCGCGACGGACGCCAAAATCCGCCGCGCGTTTGCCCAGCGCATCCCCGGCACGACGAAAATCATCATTGCGCAGCGCATTTCCTCCGTGCAGGACGCTGACCGCATTATCGTGATGGACAACGGCCGCGTGGAAGCGTTCGACACGCATGAAAACCTGCTGAAGAAGTCCGACCTGTACCGCGAGATTTATGAGACGCAGACGTCCGGCGGCGGCGACTTCGACAGCCCCGATCAGATGAAGGGTGGTGACGCGCAATGATGGGAGGCCCTCGCCGCAGAGGCGCTCCGATGCCCCGCATGTCCATCAAGGGGCAGGGACACATCCTCAAGCGCCTGATGAAAATCGTTTTTGAAAACTATCTGTGGCAGTTCATTGCCGTCATCGTCTGCATTGTGGTGACGGCGTATGCAACCATTCAGTCCAGCACGTTCACGCGGGATCTGGTGGACGTGTACATCGCCGGGATTCAAAAAGGCACCAAGACGATGGGCGATTTGGCGAATGCCATGATTCCGCTGGGCTGCGTCCTCGCGCTGGGCGTTGCCGCCAGCTACATCCGCCAGCGCCTGATGGTCAGCGTCGGGCAGGGCACGATGCTCAAAATCCGCACGGACTTGTTCACGCACATGGAGTCCCTGCCGATCCGCTACTTCGACACGCACTCGCACGGCGACATCATGTCCATCTACACCAACGACGTGGACACCCTGCGCCAGCTCATCAGCCAGAGCATCCCCGAGGTCATCAACAGCGCGATTTCCGTCGTCATGGTGTTCTTCGCCATGCTGAACAATTCGTGGATTATGACGATTCTCTCGCTCATCCTGCTGACGTTCCAGATGCTGGCGTCCGCCAAACTCGCGAAACTGTCCGGCAAGCACTTTGTCGCGCAGCAGGCGAATTTGGGCCGCGTCAACGGCTTCATTGAGGAAATGATGACCGGGCAGAAGGTCGTCAAGGTGTTCTGCCACGAGGAAAAGGCGATTGAGCAGTTTGGCGACCTGAACGAGCAGCTGCGCACATCAGCCCACGAAGCGAACCGCTGGGCGAACACCCTTGGCCCTATCAACAACAACTTGGGACACATCTCCTATGTTATCTGCGCGATGGTGGGTTCGGCTCTGTCCATCGCAACGGGCGGCACGCTGATGTCCACGGGGCGTCTGGTGGCGTTTCTGACGCTGAACCGCAGCTTCTCCCAGCCGATTTCACAGATTACCCAGCAGCTCAACTCCATCATCATGGCGCTGGCGGGCGCAGAGCGCGTGTTCAACCTGCTGGATGAAGAGCCGGAAGCCGACAATGGCTATGTGGAGCTGGTGAACGCGAAGGAAGCGCCCGACGGCACGATTACTGAGACGACCGAGCGCACCGGGCTGTGGGCATGGAAGCATCCGCACACGGCGGACGGCAGCGTCAGCTATCGCAAGCTGTCCGGCGGCGTGACGTTTGACCACGTTGATTTCGGCTACACGCCCGAAAAGACGGTGCTGCACGACATCACCATGTACGCCATGCCGGGACAGAAGATTGCCTTCGTCGGCGGCACGGGCGCAGGCAAAACCACCATCACGAACCTGATTAACCGCTTCTACGACATTCAGGACGGCAAAATCCGCTACGACGACATCAACATCAACAAGATTCGCAGGGCGGATTTGCGCCGCAGCCTCGGCATGGTGCTGCAAGACACGCACCTGTTCACCGGCACGGTGCTGGACAACATCCGCTACGGCCGCTTGGACGCGACAGACGCGGAGTGCATGGAAGCCGCGAAGCTCGCCAACGCGGACGAGTTCATCCGCAAGCTGCCCGACGGCTACAATACGATGCTGACGGGCGACGGCGCGAACCTCTCGCAGGGGCAGCGGCAATTGCTGTCCATCGCCCGCGCCGCGGTTGCCGACCCGCCCGCGCTGATTCTGGACGAAGCGACCTCCTCCATCGACACGCGCACCGAAACGCTGGTGCAGCGCGGCATGGACGCTCTGATGAAGGGGCGCACGACGTTCGTGATTGCGCACCGCCTGTCCACGGTCAAGAACAGCGACTGCATCATGGTCTTGGAGCAAGGCCGCATCATCGAGCGCGGCACGCATGACCAGCTGATTGCACAGAAGGGCAAGTACTACACGCTGTACACCGGGAACGCGATTGGGGAATAATTGAGGATATAGAAAGCGCGCCTGCTTCCGAATGGAAGGGAGCAGGCGCGTAATTTATAGAGGAATGTTATTCAACCTCGCCATAGAGGTAGGCTCTTGCCGTTGCGTCGCCCGTGTGGCAGAGGTACAGCCCGTCGTGCGTCTGGATGAGGTAGAAGCCCCGCCAGTAGAAGCCGCACATGGTGTCCTCGGCGAAGAAAGGCAGCTTGTCAATGCCGCGCGGTTCGCTGAACTGGCTGTTTTCCTCGTCGTACTCCATGACCCACACCGTATTGTCATGCACGAAGTACATCGCCGTGTTGTCCTTGTTGGGGGCATAGGCATAGTAGGCATCGTGCGTCACATAATCGCCCAGCGTGACGTCATAATCCTGAATCGGCTGAAGGGTCAGCGTGTTGACCAAGTTATGCACAACGCTCGTCGCTTCGCCGTTTGGCAGGTTCACCGTCGTCAGTTCCTTGCCATCGTACAGTACGCGCTCATACTTCGAGCTTTCAGCGCTCCATCGGAAGAAGCCGGGCATATCAGGCATGAGGTGGCTGTCTTCTTCGTCCTCCAGCGAAAATTCCATCATTTCGCCCTTGCCCGTATCCACGTCGAACCGGACAATCTGGTATTCGTCCGTCTTGTCCTTCGCGATGACGTACAGCCCGTTTTCCGCGTCGTACACTGCCTGTTCGACCGTCACGTCGTACAAGTCCTTTGCAATCGGGAACTTCTTCCACCCCATTTGCGGCACGGTGCTGTAATCGAGTTCCGCGACCATCTGCATCCGCACCATCGTGTCATCCGTCGGGGGAACAAAACTGTACAGCCGCCCTTCATTCGCGCTGAACAACACCAGTTCCGCGCCGCCGTCCAGAAGCATCACCTGCCCGTAATAGCCGCTCTGTTTCAGCGCTTCCGACCAGATGATGTCTTCCAGATTGCAGACGACTTCCGGCTCATATTCGGGGTCATCGACGCGCAGCAGCTGACTGCCGCTGATGAAGAAGAGTTCGTCTTCAAACGGCAGCGCGCTGGTCACGTCCGTGCGGTAGCGGCTGCCGATGCCGTGCGTCCAGTCCATGGCATGGTCGGTGGATTCGGCAAACACAGGCATCACGCCCAGCGTCAGCACCAGCAGGAGGGACAGGAATGCCATTCGGAGGTTGTGTTTCATGGGGAGGCTCCTTTCGTGGGTCGATTATTAGTCAAAATAGTAGTACTGTTCGGGGTGTTCAAAGATTGACATGTCGCAGACGAACGCGCCATCATCGTATGTTTTGAAGTAGTAAGAACCCTTCCAGAAGAAACCGTATTCCGCATAAATTGCCTCTGTCGGAATGCGGTCAAATCCGCGTGCTGGCATTGTGCCGTCCGTAAACCACGCAATATCATCGTGAAGGAAGAAAATTCGGCGGTTCTCAGCATCCCATGCAAAAGCAGAACATTCAATATCGTATGTGTAAAATCCCCATTTCATCAGGTATGTAAGTTGATTTTCCAGTCCCAAATTCTGAAAATTCAAAACTGTTTCTTCCGCTTTGCGCTGTTCAGGATTATAGACCGCGAGTTTTCGTTCATCAATCTCATGACTGTAACCTTCATCACAATCATACCATTCTTCATGGTTATAATACACCAGCAGTGTCGATACCCATTCTTGATTCTGCTGCCACGAAACAACCTCCGAAATGTCATCGTAGTTATATGCTAAAATTTCACCCTTTCCTGTTTCCAATGAGAAAGAAACAAGACTATTAATCAACTTTGGTGTTTTGAATGACCAATCCGAACCTTTCATGTAGATTTTATCGCCGATTTTTACAATTTTTCCTTGGATATAGGTCTTATAGAATGTGCAACAGTCATCGTCCAGCAAAGTCCAGTTTAATTCCGGCAAGCTGGAATAATCCAGCGTAGCATACAGCATCGGTTTTGTTTCGCCATCTTCAAAATCCAGCCGATAAATCCGCTGCATAAACGTCACAAAGATATACAGCGAATCCCCATCTGTAAAGAGCCGATAGTCATCATAAGAAGCATACAGCATATCTTCTTTTACGTTTTCCGGAAGCAAGTTTTTCAATTCATAGACTGTTTCCGGCGTGTCGTCCGGCTCGTGGCACTTCAAAAGCAAGTCGCCGTAAATGAAATACAGCTCATCTTGGAAAACTTGCAAATCAGTCACTTCTGTCGGCAATCCCAGTATCAGCTTCTCTTCGTACACATCCCCCCACTTCCAAAACTCCTCCGCCGCGAGCGCGCTTCCGGCGTTCAGCAGCGTCAGCAGAATCAACAGCAGGGCGGTCAGCCGCTTCCATCGGGTCGTCATCGTGTTTCGCTCCTTCCGTGTCTCGTCGGGCGCGTCCGAACCATCTTTCGGGCGCTTTCACTGATTAAGACGCTGCAAAGGGGCAAAACGGGACATCATTCCGCAAAAATTTTTTTCACACTCTGCGCCACCAGCACCGCTTCGTCCGCCGGCAGCCCGATGCTCGTCACGCGCAGCATCCGCTTCCCTTCCGCCCAGATGATGCTCACCTCGTGCGTGTCCTCGGTCTGGCGGTCAATCAGGTAGCCCGGCACGCTGTGCAGATAAATCGTCAGCACCCGCGCATCCGCCGCGCGGACGTTCCAGCCGTCGAGGTTGTCCTGCTCCTCAAAGCGCAGGGAGCGCGTCTCGTCGGCATAGTAGGCTTCGCTGTGCACCTGGTCGCCGCGTGTCGTTTCGCAGCGCACCAGCGGCAGGCTGTCCGGCAGGAACGTCGGGAAGAACAGCCCCTCCCAGCCGTCCGGCACGTCCATGCGCGGCACGTTCGCGGTCTGCTCCTCCTTCGCGGGTTCCATGCCGACGTGCGCCATGCCCGTTTCGGGGTTGATGGACAGCACCAATTGGAGGATTTGCTCGCGGAACGCCTCAGAATTCGCCAGCGCAATCGGGAACGCAATCCCGACCGCCACAATCAGGCACGCCGCGACGCGCACCACGCGGTCAAGCATATGCAGGACAGTCCGGCGCTTCTGCCGCTTCGCCTTGCGGTCGATTTTCGCCATTGCCCGCGCAAACGCCGCGTCCGCCAGCTTCTCTTCATCCGCCGTCAGCGGCTGTTCGTCCTGCCAAAGTCCGCTGCGGATGAGGGCGTCAATCTGCTCATCCGACACCTGCTGACTCTTTTCGTTCATGCTGCTTCCTCCTCTCAAAACAGTTTCTCGCGCAGTCTGCCCCGCGCGCGGTGGAGATACTGCCGGATGCTGCCCGGCGACAAGCCCGTTTCGGCGGCGATTTCCGCGTCCGTGCGGTTTTCCAGCACTTTCAAGCGCAGCACCTGCTGCTCCTTCTCCGGCAATTCCGCGATTGCACGGCGTACTGCCGCCATCGTCTCCCGCATCAGCACCTTCTCTTCCAGCGCCGTCGGGTCGGGATAAAGCGCGAGCGCCTCGTCCCCGTCGCGCAGGAACCACCCGCGCTGCCGCTGCTTGCGCCGCAGTTCGTCCATCGCGGTGTTTCGCACAACTGCCAGCACATACGCGCGTTCCTGCTCTTCCGTCAGCGTGCGCAGCAGGTCGATTTTCTCCATCAGCGCCACGAGGCTGTCCGACACAATGTCCTCCACCGCCGCGCTGTCAGCGGCATAGCACTTCGCCAAGCGAATCATGCTGATGCGGTGGCGCTGATAGCACGCCGCGAGGAACTGCCGCTCGTCATCCGCCTGAGCCACCCGCATCCCGCCTTTCGGATGTTGTTTCTCTTGCATCTGCTTCCAGTATAGCATACACATATCGGATTCCGCAAGATTCAGGCAAATTTTTTCCGAAAAAAAGGCAAATTTGTGCTTGACGAAACCTATAGGAATAGCGTATAATGCCGTCATTCTTCCTCCTGACTTTATCGGGAGGAAAGACACGAAAAGGAGGCGCTGGTTATGCGCATTGCCAAGTCCGTCGCTGAACTGATCGGCCGCACGCCGATGCTTGAACTCACTCACTTTGAGCAGACGCACTGTCTGAACGCGCATCTGCTGGCGAAGGTCGAATCCTTCAACCCCGGCGGCAGTGTGAAAGACCGCATTGCGCTGGGCATGGTGGAGGCCGCGGAAAAGGCGGGCAAGCTGCTCCCCGGCGGCACGATTATTGAGCCCACCAGCGGCAACACCGGCATCGGGCTGGCGATGGTCGCCGCCGCGCGCGGATATACCGCCATCATCGTCATGCCGGACAGCATGAGCGTCGAGCGCCGTCAGCTGATGCTGGCGTATGGCGCGAAGCTCGTCCTCACCCCCGGCAAGCTCGGCATGAAGGGCGCGGTTGACAAGGCGAATGAACTCGCCGCCGAAACCCCGAACGCGATTGTCGTCGGGCAGTTCGTCAACCCGGCGAACCCCGCCACCCACCGCGCCACGACTGGCCCGGAAATCTGGGCGGACACGGACGGTCAGGTGGATGTGCTCGTCGCGGGCATCGGCACGGGCGGCACGCTGACCGGCATCGGCAGCTACCTGCGTGAAAAGAACCCGGATGTGCGCATCGTCGCGGTAGAGCCGTTCTCCTCGCCCCTGCTGTCCAAGGGCGTTGCGGGCCCGCACGGCTTGATGGGCATCGGCGCGAATTTCGTGCCGGATGTGCTGAGCCGCGATTTGATTGACGAAATTATCACCGTCAAGGAGGACGATGCTTATCGCACGGGGCGCGAGCTGGCGGCGCACGAGGGTGTGCTGGCGGGCATCACGTCCGGCGCGGCGGTCTGGGCGGCATCGCAAGTGGCGGCGCGTCCGGAATTCGCGGGCAAGAACATCGTCGTCATTCTGCCCGACACAGGCGAGCGGTATCTGTCCACGAAGATGTTCGCCATCAACGAGTGAATCTCCTGCCTTCCCGAAGAATTGCTTTTGGGAAGGCAGTTTTTTGGTTCTTCACGGAATCTTGGGGAGAAGAACAGCTTGGGGGCGCGTCTGCGGACGCGCAAAGTTACTGGCAGGGACGCTTCGCTGCCTGCGCCTTTGTTGAGTGCGTTTGAGATGCTGGTCGCCCGCGGAACAGTTGGGGCGTTGCCCCAAACCCCACAAGGGACGCTGTCCCTTGACCCTGCAAGGGGAAATTTTCCCCTTGACCCCTTTTCGCGATTGAGTTGGTCGCGCTTTCATACTTCTTCCGCGTGCGGCTTTTTTTTCGCATTCGCATTCCGAATTCCGAATTCCGCATTATTTTCCCTCTCCGCTTTGCAGGATTTTCCCCCTTCCCCCGCGAATTCTATACTATCTCCTTATCATCAGGAAAGGCAGGTCATGTCGATGATCTCACGCTATATTTTCGGTACTCCCCTCCCCACCATGGCGGTCGTCCGCGAAATTGCGCCGTCGGGCGGCGAAATTCCCCACTTCACCGTCACCAAAGCGGACGGCAGCGTCTCTTTCACTACCATACTGGGTGACGATGACCTCATCTTCGGGCTGGGCGAGAATGTCCGCGGCATCAACAAGCGCGGGCATCTTTATCGCGCGTGGAACATGGACGATTTCAGCCACACGGAGAACAAGGGCGGCATTTATTCCAGCCACAATCTGCTGCTGTTCAGCGGCGAGCAAGGTGTTTTCGGCGCGTATTTCGACGATCCCGGTGCGGTCACGTTTGATTTGGGGTATTCTGACGGCGGCAAGGCGGTCATTACATCCGAAAACGGCAATTTGTCGGTGTATCTGATTGAAAGCACCACGCTGACAGGGCTGGTGCGCGAGTTCCGCCACCTCATCGGACGCAGCTACATTCCGCCGAAGTGGGCGATGGGCTACATCCAGAGCCGCTGGGGATACGCAAGCGAAGACGATTTGGACTTCATCGTATCCGAACACCGCAAGCGGCACATCCCGCTGGACAACGTGTGCATGGACATCGACTATATGGAGGATTTCAAGGACTTCACCTGGAATCCGGTGCATTTCCCGGATTTGAAAGCCATCAATGCGCGCATGAAGGACGAGCACATCCACCTTGTACCGATTATTGACGCGGGCATCAAGCAGCTCACTGGCGACCCGATTTACGACGAGGGTGTGCAGAAGGATTACTTCGTCAAGAAGGCGGATGGCAGCCTGTTCGTGGGCGCGGTTTGGCCGGGGCGCGCGTGCTTCCCGGATTTCCTGCGCGAGGACGTGCGGCAATGGTTCGGCGCGAAGTACCATAAGCTGATGGATACGGGCATCGAGGGCTTCTGGAACGACATGAACGAACCGGCGCTGTTTTACAGCACGGACAGTCTCGAAAACGCGTTCGAGACGGCAGAAAAGATGCGGCACGAGAATCTGGGCATTGACGGCGCGTTCAAATTGAAAGCCGCGTTCGTCAACATTGCCAACAACGCCGAGGATTACCGCCGCTTCTACCACACGGTGGATGGTCAGCCCGTACGCCACGACAAAGTGCACAACCTCTACGGTGCAATGATGACAAAATCCGCCGCCGAAGGCTTCCGCAGTTACAATCCCGACCGGCGCTATCTGCTGTTCAGCCGTTCCTCCTTCATCGGCGCGCACCGCGACGGCGGCGTGTGGCAGGGTGACAACAGCAGCTGGTGGTCGCATCTGCTGCTGAACCTGAAAATGATGCCGTCGCTGAACATGTGCGGCTTCCTGTACACGGGCGCAGACTTGGGCGGCTTCTCCTGCAACACAACGGAAGATTTGCTCCTGCGCTGGCTGGCGCTGGGCGTCTTCACCCCGCTGATGCGCAACCACACTGCGCAGCACACGCGCGATCAGGAGATTTTCCGCTTCCGCAACTGGGAGGATATGCGCAATGTCGTGTCCGTCCGCTATGCGCTGCTCCCCTACCTGTACAGCCTGCTGGTCAAGTGCGCCTGCCGGGACGAGATGATGTTCCGCCCGCTGGCATTCGATTATCCGCAGGACAAGACCGCCATCCGCGTGGAAGATCAGCTGATGCTGGGCGACGAATGCATGATTGCCCCCGTGGTTGAGCAGAACGCGCGCGGCCGCCATGTTTATCTGCCGGAGGACATGCTGCTGGTGCGCTTCCGCTCCGGCGACGATTACACCATGCAAACAATGCAGAAGGGGCATCACTGGCTGGATGTGCCAATGAACGAAGTGCCGCTATTCATCCGCCGCGGGCATGTGATTCCGCTGTGCCGCAGCGCGGAATACGTCGATGCGCTGGACACGACGAAGCTGTCGCTGGTCGGCTGGCTGGAGGTCGGCTGTGCCATCACGCTGTACGAGGATGACGGCGAGAGCACGGATATCGACCTGAACGAGGGCTTGCAGCTCATCAACGTAAGCATCGACAAGGGCGTCGCGACGGCAAAATGCGCGGGCAAGACGATTGACGCAAGCAAAGTCGTCGTGTGGGAGAGATAACGATGAAGATTCTCAATTTCGGGTCGCTGAATCTGGATAACGTTTACCAAGTGCCGCACTTTCTGCAGGCGGGCGAGACAATGGCAGCGCTGTCCGAGGCGGTGCATCCCGGCGGAAAGGGGCTGAACCAGTCGCTGGCGCTGGCACGGGCGGGCGCGGAGGTGTATCATGCGGGCGTCGTCGGCAACGGCAGCGAGCTGCTGACAAATCTGCTGAAAGAAAACGGCGTGCATGATGACTACCTGCTGCACTGCGACTGCACGCAGGGCAGCACGATGATTCAGGTCAGCCCCAAGGGCGAAAACTGCATCCTGCTCTTCGGGCAGTCCAACCACGCCATCACGAAGGCGCAGGTGGAAGAGACGATTGCCGCGTTTGCCCCCGGCGATTATCTGGTGCTGCAGAACGAGGTGTCCTGTCTGCCGGAGATGGTGGAAGCAGGGGCAAAGCGCGGCTTGCATGTCGTGCTGAATCCATCGCCGTTTGACGATTCGCTGCGGTCGCTGGATTACAACCAAATTCGCTGGATTTTCATCAACGAGGTCGAAGGGCATCAGATGACAGGCGAAACCGCGCCGGACGCGATACTGTCTGCCTTGCGGGCAAAGTACCCCGCGCTGTGCGTTGTGCTGACGCTTGGGAGTGCCGGGTCGATTTGCTGCACGCCGGAGAAAACGGTTCATCAGCCGATTTTCCGCGTTCAGGCGGTGGACACGACGGCGGCGGGCGACACGTTCACGGGTTACTTCCTCGCGGCGCTCACGCAAGGGCTGCCGCTGGAAACGTGCATGGCGCGCGCTGCAGCAGCATCGGCCATCAGCGTGACACGGCAGGGGGCAGCGCCGTCCATTCCGAGGGCGGAAGAAGTGGATGCGATGCTGCGGGCTTGACTTGCCTTGTCAAATGTAATTGTTGTGCGACAGAGGATTTCGCCTCTGCGGAGGCGACCAAAGGGCAATGAAAACAGGCGAAGTCTGCGTTCGCCCTTTGGAAACCTTCGGTGCCGCCACTTTTGGGGTTATCCATAGTTGGTTTAGGGCGTAAGTTCTTTTGGGTATGCAAAAATCACATACAAAAGCCCGGATTGCCGCAGATTTTTGTCCGCGACAATCCGGGTTTTATTATAGATTCAGCAGCACATTCACCCGGAACACGCCGTTTTCCGTCTCGACGGTCATCTGCCCGTGGTACTTCTTCGCGACTGTCTCCACGCTCAGCAGCCCTGTGCCGAAGCCGGGGTGGCTGGTGGACAGCAGCCTTCCTTCACGGCGGGAAAGCTGCCCATCATAGCGATTCTCGACAATCAGCCCCATCATGGCGGGCGACAGCATGTGGCAAATCACGCTGACGCGTCGCATTGTTTCGGGCAGGCGTTCGCTGGCGCGCAGGGCGTTCTCCAGCAGATTGCCCAGCACCATGCACAAATCCGCCTCGCGCATCGGCAGTTTCTCCGGCAAATTCAGCTGCCAGGCAAGTGGGATGTTCTTCTGCGCCGCCGTCGCTGCGTAGTAGCCTGCAATTGCGTCCATCGCACCATTGGCGCAGAAGGTCGCGTGCGCGTCAACGAATTCGCTCTCATACTCCTTCAAATATGCGCGCAGCTCCTCCATTTTGCCGCTCTCCGTCAGCCCGGCAATAACGTGCAGGTGCTGCCGGAAATCGTGGCGGAGGCGGCGAGTTTGTGCCATGTACTCCCGCAATTGTGCATAGCGACGCGATTCCAATTCCAGCATCTGGTTTTCCTGAATCAGCGTCAGATTGCGCACGCTCTCCTGTGCCATGCGGTAAAACTGGTAGAGCAGCAGAAGCATCGCCATCATCGCCATCAGCAATCCCACAATGGAAACGCGCTGCATCCGGTTGACCAGCACCGTCGCCGGGTCTTGCGGCATAATGAAGATGATGAACGCGATGCAAATAGCGGGGATGGGGCTGACAACGCGCCACACGCGTTCCACCTGATATTCGCGCAGCAGCCATCTCAGCCACGGCACAGCCACCAGCGCGTAGACAATTGCCAGTAAACTTTCGATGCCGAGATTCAGCAGTACCGTGGACAGCAGGTAGATTGGCTGAACGTTCGTTACCTCGCGCCGCGCGTTCAGGCAGACGGACAGCATGAGTGCCACCGCCGCCACGGTGGCGGGGCTCAAAAAGAGAAGGATGCTTTGTGACACTGAAACATTTGGTTTCAATGCACGGCGGAAGAGCACGAACGCCAGCGCCATGAAGGGCAGCAGCAACGTGTTTGTTACACAGCCCTGCCAGCAGCAGACAGCCGCGCCGCTCGCGCATGTCAGCAGGATGAACAGCATCGCCTGACACGCCGTTCGTTTGGGCGAAAGCAGCTGCTCCCAGACCGACATCAGCACCATGACCGCCGCCGGCAGCATAGACAAGAATTCCAGAAAGTAGCGGATGTACTGTGAAATTTCGATGGTCGTCTCCTCCCCTCCTGCGCGGATTTCGTCAGATTTCGCGCCGCATATGGCGGAACTGGTACTGCGTGAACGTTGCGAACAAGTGCCCCTTGTCTTTCTGGCGGACAGGGAACTGCGTGCCGTCGAGCATCTGGATGCAGTCATTCTCGAACCGCAGAACGGCGCTCATGTTGATGATGATGCCGCGGTTGCAGACCAAAAACCTTGGATCGGTGCAAAGCTCCTTTTCCACCTGCGCGAAGATTCCCGTTGCGCGGCATTCGCCCTCATCGCTCATGATGCGGACGAAGTGGTTCTGCGCCAGCGCGTAATACACCTTGCTGTACGGCAGACGCATGAGTTTGCGGGCGAAACGCACCTCGATTTCCGGTTCGGGGTGCTGCAGGATGCGCAGCAGGTCATCCAGCAGCTGACGAATGCGCGCTTGCTCGAACGGTTTGAGCAGATAATCGAACGGATGCACCGGGAAAGATTGCCAGACGTACTCCTTCGAGGATGTGACGAAAACAATCGGCAGCGTCGGCGCCTGTTCGCGGAGTTTCCGTGCGGTGTCGATGCCGTTCGTGCCCTCCATGCAAATGTCGAGGAAGAGGGCATCCAGCTGCTCCGGGCTGATAGCGCTAAGCAGTGCGTCGCCGCTTTCGTAGCGGATGATGTTCGTCTGTCCCTCGGCGGTCAGCGCCTGTTGAAGACGTTCGGCGTCCTGCGGGAGATCATCGACGATGGCGATTCGCAGCAACATGCAAGGACTCCTTTCTATCTTGATGATACCACAGCGGCGGATTTTTTGCATCCCCCATTGGCGCAGGAAAATGTGCGATTGAGGAAGAATTAGGGGGGATTGGGCTATGTGCGGACAATATTATTTTGTCAGATGACTGGCACTGGGCAGATGCGGGGTGAAGTATGTAGCGATCAGCAGACACAAAAAAATCTGCATCTACTTATTTTTCGGACGACAACACCGCTTCTTTTGCGCGGCAGTGTTTTTCCCGCTTTTCGCCCACCTGTTCACTATTTTTATGATTTTTCCACATCCGCCATCCGAATCCGTATAGAAAAAAAAGCCTTGAAATTTCTCACTCTCAAGGCTTTGAAACTAAAGACCTATTTTGATACGAAATGCACACCTTGTCACCTTTCCGTTAAAATGTTTGGAAATCGTTAAATGGTGCACACCGTATTTGCAGAAGATGCTGCATACTTCTAATCCAGACATTCCGAATCACCGGCTTCTTCGTTTCCAAGATATACTTTGTATGGTTTCCCTTGATAATAATTCATAATCTGTCGTCTTAATTTCGAAGGATACAAGGGCTGCAAATCAAGCGTAGAAATATCCAGCCATCCTATGCCAACTTGATTCGTATCTCCATGAAGAACAGCATCCGGTATGTTATCAATATATTCACAAGAAAAAATCAAATCGACACGATGAAAGTTTTCGCCATGAACACCTTCCACTACAAAAAGCAATTCTTTGCACTCTATAGCAATACCTAATTCCTCTGATACTTCACGGCAAACAGCTTCATTTAGCGTTTCTTCTGCTTCTTGACCACCGCCAGGCATAATATACCATTCTTCACCAGCATCTCTGATTTTGATAGCGGCCATTTTTCCGTCTTTGATGATAAGTGCTTTTGCAGAGTTTCGAATCCTCCCCATAATATTTTCCTCCGTAATGCTTAAAAGAAAAACTGGACACCCATTCGTATACACAAATGTATCGAAACTGGTGTCCAGTTTTGGTGCGGGAAACAGGACTTGAACCTGCATGAAGTTAGCCCTCACTAGAACCTGAATCTAGCGCGTCTGCCAATTCCGCCATTCCCGCAGAATGTGGATGGGGGTGGATTCGAACCACCGAAGTCGGTGACGGCAGATTTACAGTCTGCTCCCTTTGGCCACTCGGGAACCCATCCATATGAAATTTCTCTGTAACCCAGAGAATGGAGCTGGCGATGGGACTTGAACCCGCAACCTGCTGATTACAAATCAGCTGCTCTGCCAATTGAGCTACACCAGCATTGCTTACTTGGTAGCACCTGCGAAGTTCAAACCAGAAAGTAGACGACCCGGAAGGGGCTCGAACCCTCGACCTCCAACGTGACAGGCTGGCGCTCTAACCAACTGAGCTACCGGGCCACCTGAGAAAGTAGGCCTTCAGGGACTCGAACCCGGGACCGACCGGATATAAGCCGGTTGCTCTAACCAACTGAGCTAAAGGCCCATACGGAAGGGAAAAGAAGAAGGATGACCCCGTCGGGATTCGAACCCGAGTAGCCGCCGTGAAAGGGCGGTGTCTTAGGCCACTTGACCACGGGGCCATATTTCCCATCCGAAGGAGAGTAGTAGCTGTCGGGGTGAAGGGATTTGAACCCCCGGCCCCATGCTCCCAAAGCACGTGCGCTACCAGACTGCGCTACACCCCGTCGTTCCCGTGTCTCTTGCATGTCCTGCAGGCGACTTCTTAAGTATACACCCATTTCAGCAGTTTGTCAACCCCCAAAATGAATTTTTTTGCGGATTTTTTGATTCTTTTTTGGGCGTTTTTCGGAAAATCCCCGCAAATGCCCGTTTTTTCGGCATTTTTTCGCTTCCCCCTGCCGGTCATCAGGGGCGTTTTCGGCTCATATCCTCCTGCAAAGCCTTCTGCGCGACCATGCAGAAGCGCAAAAAGGAGGTTCTTCACGGAATCTTGGGGGAAGAGCAGCTTGGGGGCGCGTCTGCGGACGCGCAAAGTTACTGGCAGGGACGCTTCGCTGCCTGCGCCTTTGTTGAGTGCGTTTGAGATGCTGGTCGCCCGCGGAACAGTTGGGGCGTTGCCCCAAACCCCACAAGGGACGCTGTCCCTTGACCCTGCAAGGGGCAATTGCCCCTTGACCCCTTTTCGCGATTGAGTTGGTCGCGCTTTCATGCTCCTTTCGCGTGCAGCTTTTTTGGGGCTTCGCCTAAGCCCTTGTTTGCTCCCCCCAACTTCCCGTGAAGAACCAAAAAGGAGGTTTCGCACATGGACGAAGCCATCGCCCAGCGCTGCATTGCCGAGGCGCACTACATGCTCCGCCACCGGACGACCATCCGGCAGACTGCCGCCGCGTTCCATCTCTCCAAATCCGGCATCCACAAAGACATGCTCCAGCACCTTCCGCAGGCGGATGCCGCCCTCGCCCGCGAGGTATCGGCGCTGCTGGCATACAACAAGTCCGTCCGCCATTTGCGCGGCGGCGAAGCGACACGGCGGCGTTATGCACAGGAAAAAAGCCGAAAATCTGCGGAGTGCTTGCAATTTCCTGAAAATACGCTATACTAATGGAAGAGACTTTCCGGAGGAGGCTGCCTTCCATGACAACGATTACGCCCGACGAGATGAAATCCTTGGAAACGCTTTTCATGTCCGAAACCGGCACGCCCAGTATTCTGCTGATGGAACACGCTGCGCAGGGCGTAGCCGCAGCAATTTCCCGCCACGCACCGAAATCCGCCCGTGTGCTCTTCCTCTGCGGTCCCGGCAATAACGGCGGCGACGGCTACGCGGCGGCGCGGCTCTGGTGCTCAGGCGGCGGTCAGGCAGACGTGTGGGAAGTGACCAGCGCCGTCCGCGGCGATGCACTGACGAACCGTACCTTGGCGCTGCTGCACGGCGTCCACGTTCTGCCCAGCGCCGACGCGGTGGATGTCGCCGAGTACGCCGCCGTGGTGGACGCGCTCTACGGCACGGGGCTGAATCACGCCATCGAGGGCGACGCGGCGATTCTCATCCACCGCCTGAGCGACCATCCGCAGATTCCGGTTATCGCGGTGGATATTCCCAGCGGGCTGGACGGCACGACCGGGCGCGCCCTCGGTGCTGATGTCGTCCGCGCGGCGGAGACGGTCACGTTCCACCGCATCAAGCAGGGCTTGCTTCTGCGGCAGGGCGTCGAATACACGGGCGAAATCACCGTGCAGCCGATTCTCATCCGCCCCGGCGACGACATTGACCTTGGCTTCGGCGGCTTGGAGACGCTCTCCCCTGCCGCGCTTGCGCCGCTTTTCGTCCGCACACCTGCGCTTCACAAGGGCGATTGCGGCCGCGCGGTGATTTTCTGCGGTTCGCGCGGGATGGTCGGCGCGGCGGCGTTCTGCGCCAATGCCTGCATCCGCGCGGGTGCGGGGCTGACGACGCTTTTGTGCCGCGAGAGTCTGCTGCCGATGCTGCAAGTGCTTGCGCCGGGCGCGACGTGCGTTCCCCTGCCCGAAACAAACGGGCTGCTGACGCCTCAAGCCGCGCGCATCACCCGCGAGACGCTGGACAAGGCGGACGCGGCTTGCATCGGCTGTGGCTGCGGCCTGACCCCGGACGTGACGATGCTGCTGCGCGTGTTCGCCGAGGCGGACTGCCCCATCGTCTGGGACGCGGACGCGCTGACCCTGCTGGCGACGCACGACGGCATCCTCCCGCTGAAGGAGGAGGACATCATCACGCCGCACCCCGGCGAAGCGGCGCGCCTGCTGGAGCAGCACGTCGAGTTCATTCTTGATGAGCCGCTGGATGCCCTATCGCGGCTGCATGACCTGTGCGGCTGCTGCGTGCTGCTCAAGGGCGCACGGACGCTTGTGTCCGACGGCGACGCAACGTACATCAGCCTCTACGGCACGCCCGCGCTGGCGAAAGGGGGCAGCGGCGACGTGCTGTCCGGCATCCTGACGGCGCTGCTGTGCCAGCGAAATCGGCTGTCTACGTCGCTCTCCACAAGCGCGCTGGCAGCGTACGGCGTGCTGATTCACGCCCTGGCGGGACTTCGCGCGGAGAAGCGCTTCGGCGCGAACTGTTCCACCCCGCAGGCGCTGATTGACGCGATTCGGCTGGATGACAAAGAGCTGTAACCCAAAACGCACCTCTGCCCGGTTGGGGGAGGTGCGTTTTTGTTACTGGTCAATCTCGTTCAGGAATGCTTCCATTTCCTTGCACGCCGTTTCGCGGTCGTCCAGATAGAACCCGTGCGCCGCGCCGAACAGCAGGAGCAGCAGCAGAATACCAGCATAATTCACCTCTTAGCTGAGCTCAAACGTAAAGAAATTCATTGCTCCCTCGCCGCGGAAGCGGAAGTACAGTGCCTTCACACCATCTGCCATACGGAACGGCGCGGTGACGTTCGTCATGGTCTTTCCGGCTTCGACCGGGATGCTTGCCGCCAGCGTCGCGAACTCCGGCGTATCGCTGACCTCGATATTGCCGCGGCATACCCCGCTGACGGCGCACCGAATGGCTTTCGCGCCGTGCATCTGGAAGTACTTGAATCCGCATACGCTGCCGTCGCGCATGTTGGCGATATACTGCACCGCCGCCGGATCGCCGTCGCGCCCGCTCTGGGTAAAATACGGGTGTTCCTTCTTATTGAAGCGCTTGTCGTAGCGGACAACGCCGTGCTTGCTCCACAGGTTGCAGGCGATACGCGCCTCGTATTCGCCGATACCGTCCAGCGGGCCGCCGTTCAGACCGCAGCTGGTCACTTCCGCCTGCTGGAAGCCGCCGTTGGGCGTGCGCTTCAGCGGTTCGGCGCAGGCTTGGCGGGAGTAGGAGTGCTGGTTCGTCTGGCGATGATAGAAGATGTACCACTGCTCGTTCAGTTCCGCCATGCCGCCGTGGGTGTTGCCGAGGTAGTTCGTGCCGCACGTCTCGTCGGAGGTTCCGTCCTCCATGTACAGGTCGCCCAAGTCCACCAGCGTCCCGCCGTAGCGGTAGCCGGACAGCGGATGTTCGCTGACCGCATAGCACAATTCATGGTTGTTCTCCGACGAATACACAAAAACGTACTTGCCGTCAATTTTGCGGATGCTGCTTGCCTCGAAGAAGGCATGTCCCGCGAATTCCTTCGGCGGGTTGTTGTCCTTCTGCGGGAAAATCAGCTGGATTTTGTCCTTGATGGTCAGCATGTCCTGTTCCAGTTCCATGCCGACGCCGCCGGAATTGCGGAGGTTATGGAAGCGGCTCATGATGAACGGCACCTTCGTCGCAAAGCCGGAGTAGAGGTAGACGCGCCCGTCGTCATCCACCAGCGCACCGGGGTCGAACGGGAACTCATCCCCGGAGCGGCTGCCCCACTCGCGCCCGTCGGCATAACGGACATGGCCGTAGTATTCATACGGACCCTGCGGCCTATCACTGACCGCCACGCCCATGCGTCCAAGGAAATCATAGGCGTAATAGAGGTAATAGCGCCCGTCCACGCCCTGCACCACGTCCGGCGCGAACAGCAGGCGGATGCCCAGCTTATTCAGCGGGTCTTGTTTTTTCTTGTAGATAACGCCCTCGTAACGCCACGCGGACAAATCGTCCACCGGCGCGGAGTAGCACACATAGTCGTTGACGCAGAAGATAGCGGCGTTAAAGCGGTCGTGCGAGCCGTACACGTACACCCGATTGCCAAAGACATGCGGCTCACCGTCCGGGATGTACTCCCCTGCCGGCAGATACGGATTGAATACCTGTTTCATCTGTTTTTCTTCCTCCCCAGCTTGATGATGCTATTTTATACTAATTCGATTCTAAAACATGGCATCGAGCATAGCAGATTTTTCGTTCTGGCAAAGCTGAGTGAAGCGAGGCGTACTGGAGGTACGCACGAGCGGAACGAAGCAAAGCCGGGGCGGAAAAGATGCTGTGCGAATGACATGGTTTAGATGAGAATTAGTATTAGCACGTTTTCCGCCCATTTTGCGCATTTCTTTCAGAACCTGTCATTTCGGCTTCCTGTTCTGTTTTGATTGGCAAAATTCGTTCCGTTTTTGACAGTCGTCTCCTTCCCTTGCAACAAGAAATCCCTTCGGCAAGAGGAGAAGCCGAAGGGATTGATGGGAAGGGCAGTCACCATTCCAAGAGGAGGACGGAACGATGACCGGAAGCGGAATCGAATCAGATTTCGTTCTGCCGGATTCACTTTTCATATCAGATTATAGCACACTGCCAGCTTTCTATCCGCATTTTGGCGCAAACTGTCGATTTTTTTGCACAATTAGCATGTCGCCGGATTCATCTACGCCTTTTGCTTCCAGAACCAGAGGCGCTGCCTCTGGACTCCGCCAAAGGGTCTTCGACCCTCTGGACTCCCGTTCTCGCGATTCTGTTGAGCGCATTTTCATACTATGCCCGCGTGCTGATTGGGGGAACCCAAGGGGCGCTGCCCCTTGACTCCGCCAAAGGGTCTTCGACCCTCTGGACTCCCGTTCGCGCGACTCAGTTGGTGACGCTCTCATGCTATGTCCGCGTGCTGATCCGGTGAGCAAAAGAGCCGCCCCTGCTTGCAGGGACAGCCCTTCTAATCGTCAGCATTCATTCCAGCAGGAACATCTGCTGTAATTGCGAATGCCCGCTGATTTCAACAGCGCCTTCATTTCCGGCCAGATGGCATCGTGGCGGCGCTTATATTCCGCCTGCATTCCCGGCTTAATTTTTCCCATCCACGCAAATCGTTCCATGCAAAAAATTTCCCCATCACCCGAACAGAGTACACCCCATCTCCCGGAATTCCTTCGCCTTTTGCAGCAGCGTTTCTTCGCTGACGCCGAATTTCTTCCCCAAGCAGTTGAGGCACAGAAAGCGCGTCGCGCCGCGGTTAATCAGCTTCTTCGTCAGCGCAATTTCCACGCTTTGCAGCGCCCGATGGCACTGCATACACTCAGGCATTGTCCTTCACCAGATGGCAGAGGAACAGGCGGCAGTCGTGCGACTTGATGTGCGGATTGAACGAATCCTTCTGCGCCCCCAGATGCTCGCCGGAGAAAACGTCCGTCATGTCCAGCGCAACGCCGCCGGTCACGGGCAAACCCATATCCGCGAATTCACAATGCACCTCGGCATCCGCGTCGGAGAGGTTGGCATAGAACAGGGCAAACTCGTTGTCCGTCAGGTGGCGCAGCAGCACGAACGCCGTGTCTGCCGGATGCGTCCACGGCGCTTGCGCGTCGTCCGGGTTCGGAACGCAGACGCTGTCGCGGCGAACGATATACGGCGGACGGCATTCCGCGTCCTGATTGATGCGCAGCAGCGCGGGATTGAGCATCAGCGCACGGTATTCCGGCGCAAGGCTGCGCAAGTCAGCCCCCATCATCAGCGGCACGCCGCACAGACACCACAACACAAACTGCAAGCGGTATTCCTCATAGCTGCACACCTTCCCCAGCCCGACATTTCCCTTGCCCGCCATGCCGACGGTGAGCATATCCATGTCGTTGAAGCAATGGTTGCCGCTCATGCAAAGCTTGCTCAGCTGGCTCTTGACGATGTCTGTGAAGGAGACAAAGTTATCCATAATGTCGCCGGTGGAGCGGTACATATGCGCACCGATTGCGCGCATCCACTCGCCGGGTTCTTCCGCGCCCCAGTTGCAGGCGGAGAAGAGGATTTCGCGCCCGGTCGCTTTCAGCGCCATCGACATGGTGAGGTAGCGCGCCTTGCAGTTGCCGGACTGCGGGAAATTACAGAAGTCGTACTTGAGGAAATCCACGCCCCAGTCCGCAAACGTCTGCGCATCGACAAATTCATGGTCATAGCTGCCGGGATAGCCCGCGCACGTCCGCACGCCCGCGCAGGAGTACATGCCGAACTTCAGTCCCTTGCTGTGAACGTAGTCGGCAACCGCCTTCATGCCGTGCGGGAATTTCTCCGGGTCAGGCACGATGCGGCCGTCTTTGCCGCGCTCGCGCAGGCTCCAGCAGTCGTCGATGACCAGATATTCATACCCCGCCTCGCGGTAGCCCTGCGAAGCCATCAGGTCTGCCATTTCAAAAATCAGCTTTTCGTTGATTTGCCAGCCGAACGTGTTCCAAGAGTTCCAGCCCATCGGGGGCAACTGTGCAAGCGGCATAAACTTCCTCCGTTTTGTCCTGCCAAGCAGGAGATTTGGTTTCTGCACAAACATTTCGCCATAAGTCCGGAAATCCCTGCATGATTCTCCCGAAAATATTTTCTGAAAATTTTCGCCGCACCCATTTTGAAAGAGGAATTTCCAATCCTATGTCGAATGGAATGGATTGAATGGGCGATTTTCGGACATTCCTCCGAAGCATCTGGCCGCCCAGAATTTTTCTTCCTATATATCAAGGAGGACGCGATCAACATGAAACAGTCCAAGCTGATTCTGGACAAGGACTACATCATCTCCCCCATCGACCGCCGCCTGTACGGTTCGTTCATTGAGCACCTGGGCCGCGCCGTCTATACCGGCATTTACGAGCCTGCCCATCCGCTGGCGGATGAACAGGGTTTCCGCCGCGACGTGCTGGATTTGGTGCGCAAGCTGAATGTGCCTGTCGTGCGCTATCCGGGCGGAAACTTCGTCTCCGGCTTCCGCTGGGAGGATTCCATCGGCCCGAAGGAGCAGCGTCCGCGCCGCCTCGACCTTGCGTGGAAGACGACCGAGCCGAACACGTTTGGTCTGCATGAATTCGTCGACTGGGCGAAGAAGGCGAACACGGAGGTCATGTACGCCGTCAACCTCGGCACGCGTGATATTCTCGACGCGCAGTACGTCGTCGAATACTGCAACCATCCCTCCGGCACGGCGTGGAGCGACCTGCGCATCAAGAACGGCGCGAAAGACCCGTTTAACATCAAGCTGTGGTGCTTGGGCAACGAAATGGATGGCCCGTGGCAGACCGGCGCGAAAACCGCCTACGAGTACGGCCGCAAGGCAAACGAAGCCGCGAAGGTCATGAAGTGGGTTGACCCCACCATCGAGACGGTTGCGTGCGGTTCGTCCGGCACAGGCATGCCCACCTTCGGCACTTGGGAGCATGAAGTGCTGATGCAGGCGTACGACAACGTGGATTACGTCTCCCTGCACCGCTACTACGGCAATCCGCACAACGACACGCAGGACTTCCTCGCTTCGACGATGGATTTGGACGAGTTCATCAAGACCGTCGCCGCCATCTGCGACGGCGTGAAGGGCACGAAGCACTCCAAGAAGACCGTCAACCTGTCGCTGGACGAGTGGAACGTGTGGTATCACTCCAAGAATCAGGATCAGAATTTGTACAAGAACAAGCCGTGGGGCACAGCGCTGCACCTGCTGGAGGACGTGTACAACTTCGAGGATGCGCTGCTGGTGGGTCTGATGCTCATCACGATGCTGCGCAACGCCGACCGCGTGAAGATTGGCTGCCTGGCGCAGCTGGTGAACGTGATTGCGCCGATTATGACGCGCGAAAACGGCGGCGCATGGGCGCAGACGATTTTCTACCCGATGATGGATGCGTCGATGTACGGCCGCGGCACGTCGCTGCTGCCGAAGATTGTGGCGGGCAAGCACGACACCAAGCATTACAATGATGTACCGGACATGGATGCCGCCGCCGTGATGGACGACGCGGGCAACGTGACGATTTTCGCCGTCAACCGCGACCTGACCGAGCCGATGGTGCTTGACCTCGACCTGCGTTCCTTTGGCGATTTGCGCCCCGCGATGCACTCCGTCCTGCATCACGACGACATGAAAGCGGAGAACACCGAATCCGCCCCGGACGTGGTGAAACCGGTCATCCTCCCCTGCCCGAAGCCCGGTGAACCCCTCGTTCTGCCTGCTGCCAGCTGGAACGTGATTCGGTTCGTGAAGGGGTGACGCCAGAGGCTCTGCCTCTGGACTCCGCAAGGGGCTTTGCCCCTTGACCCCACAAGGGAGTTCCTCCCTTGACCCTTTCGCGCGATTGGGTTGGTGACACTTTCAGACTGTGCCCGCGTGTTTATTGGGGGAACGAAATATATGTAGAGCTGTAAGTCTCGATAGGCTTACAGCTCTACGTCTACCAGAATCACATCATCGCCAATTTTGCAGATGTTCTCCCACGGAATCACCACCCCTGCCCGCTCACCGCGCAGCAGATGCACAAAGCTGAACTCCCCCGGCACGACAATCGCCGTCACGCGCCCATCCAAGGCACAGAACTCGATGTCCATCGGCTTGCCTAAGCACTGCCCGTCGCGCGTGTTGATGACGTTCTTCTGGCGAAGCTCGCTAAGGCTCATGGGCGGATTCCTCCCCTTTCACTTCATCAATAGCCCCATAGGCGCTATCATCCTATGCGCCATCAGCCCATTTGGATGCCCCTTTTTGCGGAATTTTTATCGAATTTATAAAATCCCCTACACAATCCGCAGAAAATATGTTATAATCAAGAAGCGCAAGGACAGGCGTGTGCTTTTTACATGCCTATTTGCAGGACTATCATTAGATAGGAGGAACCTATTCGATGCAGTACACCAAGGAAGTTGAAGAAATGGTCTGTGTCGCCAAGGGCCCGAACCACGGCCCGGCGCCCATCCCGGAAGAGGGCAAATGGATTCAGGCCAAGGAGATCAAGGACATCTCCGGTCTGACCCACGGCATTGGCTGGTGCGCGCCGCAGCAGGGCGGCTGCAAGCTGACGCTGAACGTCAAGGGCGGCGTCATCGAAGAAGCGCTGGTGGAAACCATCGGCTGCTCCGGCATGACCCACTCCGCTGCTATGGCGGCTGAAATTCTTCCCGGCAAGACCATCCTCGAAGCGCTGAACACGGACCTCGTGTGCGACGCGATCAACACCGCCATGCGCGAGCTGTTCCTGCAGATCGTTTATGGCCGCACCCAGTCCGCTTTCTCTGATGACGGCCTGCGCGTCGGCGCTGGTCTGGAGGACTTGGGCAAGGGTCTGCGCTCTCAGGTCGGCACCATGTACGGCACCAAGCTCAAGGGTGTGCGTTATCTGGAAATGGCTGAGGGCTATGTGCTGAAGCTGGCGCTGGACAAGGACAATCAGGTCTGCGGCTACCAGTTCCTGTCGCTCGGCAAGATGATGGACGCCATCAAGAAGGGCATGAGCCCGAACGAAGCCTACGAGAAGAACGTGGGCACCTATGGCCGCTTCAAGGCGGAAGACGGCGCCGTCGCTTGGATCGACCCGCGCAAGCAGTAATATAGGAGGTATGCTGAAATGGCTCTGTTTGAAAACTACGAAGGACGCATGCCTCAGCTCCAGCCTGTTCTGGAAAAGTACGGCTTCAAGGATTTTGATGAGCTGAAGGTTTACAACAACAGCAAGGGCGTTGACGCTTATAAGATCGTCGAAGGCATTCAGCCCATCTGCTTCGAGAACGCGAAGTGGGCTTACGAGCTGGGCGCTGCCATCGCGCTGAAGAAGGGCGTTAAGACCGCTGCGGAAGCGGCCACCTGCATCGGCGAAGGTCTGCAGGCGTTCTGCATCCCCGGTTCCGTCGCTGACCAGCGTCAGGTTGGTCTGGGTCACGGCAATCTGGGCGCGATGCTGCTGGACGAGAAGACCGAGTGCTTCGCGTTCCTCGCTGGTCACGAATCCTTTGCTGCCGCGGAAGGCGCTATCGGCATTGCCCGCAATGCCAACAAGGTTCGCAAGAACCCCCTGCGCGTCATCCTGAACGGTCTGGGCAAGGACGCTGCCATGATCATCAGCCGCATCAACGGCTTCACCTATGTGCAGACCAAGTATGACTACCTGTCTGCTGACGTGAAGGAAGACCATGCGCTGACGGTCGTCAAGGAAGTCGCCTATTCCAACGGCGAACGCTCCAAGGTCAAGTGCTACGGCGCTGATGACGTCCGCGAAGGCGTTGCCATCATGTGGCACGAGGGCGTTGGCGTGTCCATCACGGGCAACTCCACCAACCCCACCCGCTTCCAGCACCCCGTTGCCGGCACCTACAAGAAGGAAATGATCGAAGCCGGCAAGAAGTACTTCTCCGTTGCGTCCGGCGGCGGCACGGGTCGTACCCTGCACCCCGACAACATGGCGGCTGGCCCTGCCTCCTACGGCATGACCGACACCATGGGTCGTATGCACTCTGACGCGCAGTTTGCTGGCTCCTCCTCCGTGCCCGCGCACGTTGAGATGATGGGTCTGATCGGCATGGGCAACAACCCGATGGTCGGCGCGACCGTCGCGGTGGCTGTCGCTGTCGAAGAAGCGCAGAAGAACGCGTAATTTGGTTGCTTCCAGGAACCTTCCGTTTCGGCGGAGGGTTCTTTTCTTTGTGGAAAAAAGCGTTTTCCGCAAACATGTAGATGAACGAACGGTTTTCGCCATTTTTCCCTGCATTTTTGCCGTTTTTCCGCACATTCCGCCCTCCCTCGCCCTTGCGTCCCGTCCGGCAATCTGATAGAATAAAGTATTCTCTGCTCCCGAAAGGATTGATTCACCCATGTTCTTTGATACGATTGCCGCCATCAACAAGGTCGTCAACGATTTCGTCTGGGGTGTGCCGGCGATGGTCTGCATTATCGGCGTTGGGCTGCTGCTCAGCGTCCGCACGGGCTTTTTGCAAATCCGCAAATTCCCCTTCGCGCTCAAAACCACCATCGGGCGCATGTTCCACAAGAAGGAAGCCGCGGACGGCGCGATGACCCCGTTCCAAGCCGTCTGCACTGCGCTGGCGGGCACAGTCGGCACGGGCAATATCGCGGGCGTCGCGGGCGCAATCGCCATCGGCGGGCCGGGCGCGGTGTTCTGGATGTGGTGCTCAGCGCTGCTGGGCATGTGCACGAAATACGCCGAAGTCACCCTCGCCGTCCACTACCGCGAACGCAGCGCCACCGGCGAGTGGATCGGCGGGCCGATGTACTACATCAAGAACGGGCTGGGCAAGCGCTGGCAGTGGCTCGCCATCCTCTACGCACTGTTCGGCACGCTGACCGTCTTCGGCACGGGCAACGCGACGCAGGTCAACACCATCACGACGGCGATTAACACGGCGCTGACGCAATTCCACCTCGTCAGCGACGCTTTCGTGCCGACGCTCAACCTCATCATCGGCATTTTCTGCGCGATGCTGGTGGCCATGGTGCTGCTCGGCGGCATCAAACGCATCGGCAGCGTGAGCGAAAAGCTGGTGCCGTTCATGGCGCTGTTCTACGTCGTGCTGGGCATCGGCGTGGTGCTGCTGAATCTTGAACGGCTGCCGGGCGTGCTTCAGTCCATCTTCGAGGGCGCGTTCAACCCGGCGGCGTTCACGGGCGGCATCATCGGCAGCCTGTTCGTGAGTATGCAGAAGGGCGTTTCGCGCGGCATCTTCTCCAACGAGGCGGGTCTGGGCACGGGTTCGATTGCCCACGCATGCGCCGATACGCAGAAGCCCGTCACGCAGGGCATGTTCGGCATCTTCGAGGTGTTTGCGGACACGATTATCATCTGCACGCTGACGGCGCTTGTCATCCTGTGCAGCGGCACGCCGGTGACCTACGGCGTGGCAGCGGGCGCGGAGCTGACGATTTCCGGCTTCACGACGACATACGGCAGCTGGTCGTCGATTTTCACGGCGGTAGCGCTGTGCTGCTTCGCGTTCTCGACGATTATCGGCTGGGGGCTGTACGGCTCACGCTTTGTGCAATTCCTGTTTAGGAGCAACAAGGTCGTCCGCCCGTTCCTCGTGATTTACTCGTTCGTGTCGATTCTCGGCGCAACGCTCGATTTGGGGCTGCTCTGGGACATTGCGGACACATTCAACGGGCTGATGAGCATCCCGAACCTGATTGCGCTGCTGCTGCTGTCGGGGATGGTCGTGAAGCTCACGAAAGAGCATTTCCCGGGGAAAGGTGCAGTTCGGAAAACAGGCGAATAATGCAAAACGGTGCTTCCCGTGTGTGATGGGAAGCACCGTTTTTTCTCTGCGTTCGCATAAAGGAAGGGAGGAGAAACTCCTTCCGGAATCTCCCCTCCCACAGTGCATCGTATTACTCAACCGTCAGGTTCGCCGTCATGCCGCCCACGGTGATCACATGCTCGCCGGCATCGAGGGTCAGCGGGATGGTCACAACGCGGAAGCTGCCAGCAGACACAGCGATCATCTTCGTCGCTGCCAGTTCGCCATCCACCAGCACTTCGACATTGATATAGCCGTCAGCGCCGTTGTTTTCAGCGATGAAGTTGATTTCAAAGGTCTCGCCCGCCTTGGCCAGGTTGAGAACCTTTGTCGCCATTCTGGTGCCGGAAGACGTCTCTTCGCTGACTTCACGGACACCCTGCGGCGCAATCAGCGTGTTGCAGGTAATGTCAGCAGGCTGGTCGTAGCGCATACCGAAGTGCGCAGGATACATCACGTCGCCGAGATTCGTGGGCAGGTCAGCAGTCGGGTTATTGCGAACCACGGCTGCCATGTACAGGCGAGTCTTGGTATCCACGCCAGTGTCAAACTGCAGCTCGCCCCAATCCAGTTCAGCATCTTCGCTCGTCCATGCCATCTCGAACACGGTCTTGCCGCTGGGGGCCTTCACACCGTAGAGCATATCCGCCAGCACGGACGGCAGCGTCTTGTGATAGAAGTTGCCCATAGAAGAACCGTGGTCAGGTGTGCAGTCATAGGTCAGGAACAGCACCGCCGCGCTGCTGTTCACCGCATAGGCATCAGGCTCGTTGGAAACGCCGCCGTCGTAGCAGAGGACAACGGGCTTTTCAGCATCCGCAGCATCCTCAAACAGCAGTTCCGTCGCGTCATCCATCGCGGTCACATGGGCAATAATCACGTCTGCGTCTTCCATGTTGTCCACCACCGTCGCATACGCGGCAATGGCTTCCTTATCCATGGCAACCGTGTCCTTGCTTGTCCCCGCAACATACACCTTCTGCTCCGCCTTCAGCGGCAGAATGTTATCATTCTTCAGCAGAACAGTGGATTCAGTCTGGAGCTGGATTTCCATGGCGTTCATTTCTGCAGTGCGCGCACGATAAACGTCTTCAATCGTCGTCATGTCGAACGCCTGCGCCTTGTATTCGTCAGAGGCGCACAGTTCCAGCGCGTCTTCAAGGTTGCCGTAGGGATCTTCAAACAGACCCAGTTCAAACTTGTTGCGCAGCACACGCTTGGCGTGCTTATCAATCGTTTCCTGCGTCAGGTTGCCCAGTTCCAGCTGTTCCTTCACAGCGTTGGGCCACATGGGCTGCATCATGCCGGGATAACGGGCGATAACCGCGTCGTAATCCACAGGCACATCGTCTTCCACCATGAAGAAGCAGCCAACCTGATCAACGTCCGCGTTGAAGATGGTCGCATACAGTTCGCCGACAGAAGCAGTACTCAGGTCAAGTCCTTCAGGCGTCGTGCCGGAAGCAGAAGGAACCTGCATCCACATCGGCCAGTCGGTCACGACACAGCCATCATAGCCCAGCTGCTGGCGCAGCACCGCCATGGACTCGGAGTCGTAGCAGACATTGCAGTCATTGAGGAACTTGCCGTTGTTCAGCATGATCCAGCCGGAGCCGTTGTCGATGACAGCGCTCTTCCAGCCAACCAGCCACGAATCCACCAGATTCGCGGGAGACTTCGCATTGAAGTAGTTGGAGCGGCCGCCGCGCGCCACAAAGTGCTTCGTGCAGGCATTCACGCCGTTTTCTTCATACGCCTTGGTTTCGATGCCGACCATCTTGGCGATGTAGTTCACATCGTCGCCGTACCACGAGCCGATTTCCACGCCATAGGAATGGAACGGCACATGGAAGCCGATGGCGCGCTCTTCCTTCGCGTACTGTGCAACAAGGTTGTACAGCAGTTCCGGGTCATGCGCAATGCCAACCGCGTAGTTCGGCATGTTGACCATGCCAGCCCATGTGTTGTAGCTGCGGTCGCAGGACAGCACAACGGGAATGCCCAGACGCGCCGTTTCCGCGATTTCCTGGAACGCATTGTTTTCATAAATCAGCGTTTCCGGCGTACCATTGACGTTGTGCAGGTACGTCGTCACGTTATCGCTGATGATGGAGTGATACATCGGAACGTAGCAGCTGCCATCAGCGGCGGTATATGTAGGTTCGTTGGAATAGAGCCATTCCTCCGTGTAGGGATACATGCTGGTGAACGTACCGCCCGTAGAGGCGTGCCACAGCAGACCGATTTCTTCATCCAGGGTCATCTGGTTAAGCAGATCGTCCACGCGCGCGTCCACAGGCTGCCGCCAGTCTTCGTACACGTCCAGCGTGCCGTTGCCGTTCAAATCCTTGAACTTCAGTCCATCGACCTCGATGATGTTCTTCACATGCGCTTCCAGCGCCACCTGCCCTGTCGCCTCATCCGCCGGAACGATGACTTCGTTCACGGCATAGGGTTTGGTGAAGGTATGAGGATCAACGACTTCCCCGCCTCCACCGTTGTTAAAGTACTGCTGTTCCGCAGCCGCGATTCCGCTGAGCATCATTGCCAGCGTCATCACGAAAGACAGTGCCCTTGAGAACTTTTTCATACCGTTTTCTCCTTCCCATAGTTCCCGCATTGCATTGCCAACCGACGTAAGGCAATCGCCTTATTGATTTCATTATACCGCCGCAGCCAAAAAGAAGCTATGGAAAATTCAATCCTCACTTTTGTAAATTTCAGCACAGACTTTTGCTCCAGTTTCAGCAGGAACATACAAAGCGCATCAAAGTGCACAAGAAGCGCCCGGCGCAGGTTTTCCCCCGCGTCGGGCGCTTTCTATTGAATTGTGGATTGGTTTCGCTTATTCCTTCTCCACCGCCATGGCGACGAGCTTCTGGCTCCGCTTCAGGAACGCCGTAATCTCATCCGCTTCCAGCGGCTGGGCGCTCATGCGCGCCAAATCGTAAATCTGCTGGCAAAGCAGCTGCGTCGTCTCATTCTCCGGATCGCGTTCCGCCAGTTCCTGAATCGCCTTGTTGCGGCGGTTCAGCACGAGCGTGAAGCGGTCGGGCATGTCGAAGGACTGACCATACAGGCGGCTCATTTCCTTCATGCGGCGAATCTGCTCGTCCTCCGTGACCATCGCAGGCAGCTCCGCGTCGGACAGGCTCTGCAGGTTCACGGGCAGGTCATCCTTGCCCAGCGCCTTGCGGAACATCGCCTGAATCGTCTCCTGATTCAGCTCCTTGCCCTCTTCGGAATCTTCCAGCAGGCCGGACACGTCCGCGTCCACACGCGCGAAGGTCAAGCCTTCCTCGCCGCCGGAATATTCCATGAAGGACTGGAAGTTGCCGTCGATGATGTGATCCATCACCACAACATCAATGCTGCGATTGGTGTAAAGCGCGACGCTCGCCGCCTGACGCTTCGGGTCGTTGGTGTAGTAGACCTTCTTGTCCGCCTTGTCGGCGTTGCCGGTCTTGTACTCTTCCAGCGTCAGATAACGGCCATCGGTGGTCTTGTAGAGAATCGCCTTCTTGACCTGCTCGTAGAACTTCTGGTCACGCATCGCGCCAAACTTGACGAAGGGCGCAATGTCGTCCCAGTATTTCTGATACGTCTCGCGCTCGGTGTTGAACAGCCCGCAGAGCTTGTCCGCCACCTTCTTGGTGATGTGCGCGGACAGCTTCTTGACCGTGCCGTCATTCTGCAGGAAAGAACGGCTGACGTTCAGCGGCAGATCGGGGCAGTCGATAACGCCCTTCAAAAGCGTCAGGAATTCCGGAATGACTTCCTTCACGTTGTCCGCCACGAACACCTGACCCGCGAACAGCTTCACTTGACCTTCGTACTTGCCGAAGTCGTTGCGGAGCTTCGGGAAATACAGGATGCCCTTGAGGTTGAAGGGGTAATCGACGTTCAGATGCACCCAGAACAGCGGATCTTCCCAGCCGAACATCTTGTGATAGAAGTCGATGTACTCCTTGTCCTCGCACTCGCTCGGCTTTTTCAGCCACAGCGGCTTGGTGTCGTTAATCAGGCTCGGCTTGGGTTCATCGACGACCTTGCGCTTCTTGGGCGTGCCGTCCTCGTTGGTTTCGCCGGGGATTTCTTCCTCGCGCTCCACCGGCTTGGCGTTTGCATCCATCAGATAAATCGGATACGCCATGTAGCCGCAGTAGCGGGTCAGCACTTCGCGGACGCGGTAGAGTTCGAGGAACTCCTTCTCTTCATCGGAGATATGGAGGATAATCGACGTGCCGTGCGTTGTGCGGTGACCTTCGCTGATGGCGAAGTCCATGCCGTCCTTGGATTCCCAATGCACCGGCTCCGCGCCCTCCTGACAGGACAGCGTTTCGATTTCGACGTTCTCAGACACCATGAACACGCTGTAAAAGCCCAGCCCGAAGTGGCCGATAATGTCGCCTTTCTTTTCGTCGCCCTCGAACTTCTTCATAAACTCGGACGCGCCGGAGAATGCGACCTGATTGATATAGCGCTTCACCTCGTCCTCGGTCATGCCGATGCCGGTGTCGCTGATGGTCAGGGTCTTGTTCTCCTTGTCCACCGTGACCATGACGGACATTTCGCTCTCGTCATCCGGATTCGTCATGCGATACTTCGTGATGGCGTCGCAGCCGTTGCTGACCACCTCGCGCAGGAAAATGTCCTTATCGGAATACAGCCAGCGCTTAATGACCGGCATAATATTTTGGGCGTCAATCGACACAGAGCCCTTTTCCATTTCAATCGCCATACATCATTCCTCCTCGGAAAATAAACGGTAATAATTGTTGCAGTCTTTCTGACCGCTGGATGTATTGTAGCACGATTTCCATCGAAATGCAAGCGAAAATTAGCACTCAACGCTAAAGAGTGCTAACAATTTTCAGATTGTTCACTTTTTTCGCCCGCGAAACCCTCCCCCATGCGCGTGAGACGCCCCCGTTCCCCTTGCAAACCCGCGCGCAATACGGTATAATAGATGAAACAACTTTTATGCCAAAGGAGCTGACGAACCCATGTCCGCGATTCATGAGCATGTCCTGCAAAACGGCATGACGCTTTTGTGCTGGCCGCAGCGCCACCTGCACGGTCTGGAATTCGGGCTGTATTTGAAGGGCGGACCGCTGTACGAAACGGAAGAGACACAGGGCATCAGCAATCTGCTGGAACACCTGTGCTTCCGCGGGCTGGGCGGACTGAACCGCGAAGGATTGCTGCGCGAACTGAACCGCTTCGGCACGAACCTCGATGCAGCGACATATGCCGAAGGGCTGGTGTTCCGCCTGAAGTGCTTGCCGCGCTTCTTTGACGCGGCGCTGGAATACTTCCTGCGCTTTTTCGCGAATGTACCGTGGACGCCGGAGCAGATTGCCGCCGAGAAGCAAGTCGTCCTGCGCCAATTGGAGGCGGACGGCGATGGCGATCTGTTCGACCGCGCGGCGTGCGATTTCCGCAAGACCGAGAACGGCGCATTCCCCCCGCTGGGCACGCCGGAGAGCCTGATGGCGCTGACCGAAGCGGACATTCAGCTTTGGCAGGAGATGATTTTCCAGCCGCAGAACGCCTGTCTGGTCATGACGGGCAATTTCTCCGACGGCATGGAGCTCGCCGCCATCGAAGCACTGAGCGAGCTGCGCAACACGACCGCCCAGCCGCCGTTCACGCAGTCGCTGCCCATCGGCTTCTGTATGCGCGACGAGCAGAGCGATTTGCTGGAAGAGGTCGAAAGCGATTTTGCGAGCGTTCAGCTGGCGTTCGACGTGGACAGCGAGCAGGTCTACCCCGTCGCGGCGGAGGTCCTCAGCACCATCACCGCCGGGAACGACGACAGTATGCTCTTTCAGGCTTTGCGCGAGGAGCAGGCACTCGTTGCGGAAATCGAGTCGCAAATCAGCCGCGTCGGGCAATTCAGCCGCCTTGTCATCCGCTATGACGTGCGGTCGGAATGGCTGAAAGACACGCTGACAAAGGTCTTTGCCTATCTGCACCGGCTGACGATGTACGTCCGCCCCGCGCGATTGAATCAGTTACGGACGCAGTTTACGACGAACAACGCCATGCTGACCGATGACACCGCCGCGCTGAACGACCGTCTCGGCTGGGCGTGGATGAGCGGCGACACGGCACAGGCGGATTTGGACGCCGCCGCCGCGCAGTACAACGAGCTGACCGCCGAGGAACTGCTGGACGCGGCGCAGACCGTTTTCCGCCCGGAAAACCTGACGATTGCCGTACAGTACGACCCGGAGACAGTCGGCGATTTGCGCCCGCTGCTGCAAAAGCTGCGCGAAACGCTGTAAGGAGTAACCCATGCCCTCTCAAATTTACGAGATTCTCTCCCTGATGATGCGCTATTGGTTCGCCGCGCTGGGGGTGCTGATTGTCCTGCGCGCGTTCTGGTGGCTCTGGAAGGATCACCGAAGCCGCGAGAAAAAGCGGCGTTCCCTGCCGGATGCGGGCAGCATCGGGGAATTTGTGGTCGAAAGCGACTGCGCCGCACTCCCGCAGGATACGCTGCTGCCTGTCCCGGCGGACGGGACGCTGGGCAGCGTGCGGAGCTGCGATATTGTTGTCCCTGCGCGCGGCGTATCCCCCCGGCATCTGGATGTGATGTTCCGCAACGGATATGGGCTGTATATCATCCCGTGGCGCGGGTGCAGCTGCATTGTCGATGGAGAGACGGTGGCGAACCGGCGGGATGGAATGGCGCATCCCTTGCAGCATAACAGCATTCTGGAGGTCGGACAGGCGAGATTGCGCTTGCGCGTGTTTGCGGGACTGGATGTGGAGGATGTGCGCGCCTATGCCGAGCGGCGCGAGGATGGGGATGATGAGCAGGAAAATCCTCAATACCCCGATTGATGGAAAAAGCGCTCAAGCCGGGCGGCAAAAAAAGGGTCAAGGGGGTATCCCCCTTGCAGGGTCAAGGGACAGCGTCCCTTGTGGGGGTTGGGGCAACGCCCCAACTGTTTCACGGGGGAGCAGTTATGCCAAACGCGCTCAACAAAGGGCGCAGGCAGCGAAGCGTCCCTGCCAGTAACTAAAAAGCCTTCCAATACAATTCTATTAACATGGGTGTACATCCGAAGGAGTCCAGAGGGCGATCGGAAAGCCCTCTGGAAGCTACTCTTTTTACCATTACAATAGGAAAGTCAACTCTGGCAGTGCAAAAAGCTCACTAACTTTTCATTGTTGCAGAGGGATTTCGCGCCTGCGGGTGCGACCAAAGGGCATGAAAACAAACGAAGTTTGCGATCGCCCTTTGGAAACCTTCGGGTGCACACTACCATACTTGTATTGGCGTGTTGCTTATTTTTATGGTTACAAAACGCTTTCCGCACAATACCTTTCTATGGTAATCAGATTTTCGCGCCAGAAGGCGCCTATTTCAATTTTTGCGAGGTGATTTCCTTGGCGCGTGACCGCCAGCGCGGGCGTGAAAAGCTGAAAGACCCCGGCCGCTCTTTGTCGCGGGCGGTTTCGATTTTCTACATCAGCGCATTCTGCCTTCTGTTCCTGCGCGATTGCCAATGGCAGGCGCTCGCACTCGCCGTCGCCGTACCGCTGGCGGGCGCGTTCACAACTGGCTTCCTGCCGCGGCTCTTCCCGGTGGATAAGCTGCTGCTGTCGCTGACCAACTTCCTGTGCGCGCTGGGGCTGCTCGTCCTCTACGACACCAACCCAACGTATGCCTACCACCAGTCCATCTACTATTTCGTCGGGCTGGCGGCGATGGTCGTGTGCATCTACCTCATCCGCGTCGGGCGCAGCTTCCGGCTGCTCGTGTGGCCGATGATGCTGCTCTCGCTCGTGCTGCTCGTCCTCCCGCTGTTCATCGGCAAGGAGACGTACGGCGCGAAAAACTGGTTCTATGTCGGCGGCATCTCCGTTCAGCCCAGCGAAATCGTCAAGCTGACGCTCATCATCGTCATCAGCCGATTCATGGCGGATCGGCGGCTGATTCCGTGGCTTGGCTTCTCTGTGGCATGCCTTGGCGTGCTGATGCTGCAAGCCGACCTCGGCACGGCGCTGCTATACTACGGCGTGGCGCTGATGCTCTATTTCGCTTCGTCCGGGAATCCGGTGCTGATGCTGTGCGGCATCGGCGGCGGCGTCGGCGCGGCGCTGCTGGGCTACCAGAAGTTTGCGCACGTCAAAAAGCGCGTCGCGATTTGGCTCGACCCGTGGAGCGACTACGACAACGCGGGCTATCAGCTCATTCAGAGCCTGATGGCAATTGCCAGCGGCGGCGTGTTAGGCGTCGGCTTGGGACTGGGCAGCCCGACGACGATTCCCGTTTACCACACGGACTTCATCTTCTCCGTCATCTGTGAGCAGTTCGGGATGCTGTTCGGCTCGTGCGTGCTGCTGATGTATGTTGCCATCATCTGGCGCGGCACATCCATCGCAATGGCGGCGCGCACCCGCTTCCACGGGCTGCTGGCAATGGGCTGCACCGCCATGCTTGGCTTGCAGACGTTCATCATCATCGGCGGAGTGATTAAGCTGATTCCGCTGACGGGCGTGACGATGCCGTTCGTCAGCTACGGCGGCACGTCGCTGGTGGCGTGTCTGTGCCTGATTGGCCTGATTCAGGGCGTTTCCAGCGTCAATGAGGATGATTTGGCGCGCGACGCGGACTTGGCGGATTACGGTGGAGGTGCGGCATGAAGCGGCAGCGGTTCAAATTCAAGCTTCTTGCGTTCTTCCTCTTCGCGCTTTTTGCCCTGCTCGGCACATACGGGATGCACTCGATCGCCCTCTACGGCAACCGCTGGTTCACCTACGCGAAGAATCCGCGTGTACGGGCGCAGAAGCAGAACGTCGTGCCGGGAGATATTCTCGACCGCAGCGGCGTGGTGCTGGCGACCTCTTCCGTCAGCGAGGACGGCACCGTCACCCGCGTTTATCAGGCGGATGAAGCTGCCCGCCGCGCCGTTGTGCACCTGCTGGGCGATTCCGATGGGCAGGTTGCCAACGGGGTTGAAAGTTTTCAAACGGCGTACCTCTACGGCTTCCAGACCGGGATTTGGGAGCGGATTCAGGCGCTTGTGACCGGACAGAAGCGCCACGGCGACAACGTGACGCTGACCGTGGACAGTTCCCTCTGCACGGCAATTCTGCAATCCTTCCAGCGGCGCGCGCCCGGTAAATCCGGCGCGGCGGTCGTGATGAACTACAAGACAGGCGAAGTGCTGGGGATGGTCAGCCTACCGACGTTCGACCCCATGAGCAGCAGCGCCGTGTCCGCCTCCTCCAACGCCTACTGGAACCGCGTCACGCAGAATCCCTACACGCCCGGCAGCACATTCAAACTTGTGACCGCCGCCGCGCAACTCCGCGTGAACCCCTCCGCGCAGACGATGCAAGTCAACTGCACTGGCAATTTGACCGTGGACGGGCAGGTCATCCATGACTACGGCTCTGCCAGCCACGGCGCGATTGACCTGAAAACCGCCTTCATGCGCTCCTGCAACAACGCCTTTGCACAGTACGCGCTGTCCATGGGCGACAAGGCGCTGCGTGAAGCGGCGGAATCCTTTGGCTTTAACGACAACTTCCTTTTCCGCGATCTTGTCGTAGAGAACAGCGTCTATCCGACCACGAGCCGCAGCAATTTCAACATCGCCATGAGCGGCTTCGGGCAATCCGCCATCACCGCCACGCCGATGCACCTGTGCCTGCTCGCCGCCGCCGTCGCGAACAAGGGCGTGATGATGGAACCCGTGCTGATTGACCGCGTCGCCAGCCCGTCCGGCGTGACGCGCTATACCCGCTCCAGCCGCGTCTACCGCACCGCCATGACGGAGAGGCAAGCCGCGATTCTGGCGGAGTACATGCGCGCAGTCGTCACCAGCGGCACAGGCACACGCGCCGCCGTCAGTGGGATGATTATCTGCGGCAAAACCGGCAGCGCGGAAACATCACTGAACGGACGTTCCATCACGAACGGTCTGTTCATCGGCTTCGCACAGGACGTCCCCTACGCGCTGTGCGTCGTCGTCGAGGATATCGACGATGGTCAGGGCGGCGGCTCAACCGCTGCGCCGATTGCCCGCGATATCTTCGCGTACCTCAAAAACATGCAGTAAAATAGCGTCGGACAGTTTTCACGGCTGTCCGACGCTTTTGATTTGCTTACCCATTGCCCGCCCAAAGGTGGCTTTGCGGGATGTAGCACACGTTCTCGTTGTCGTTCATGACGATGTAGTAATTGCCCTTGATGCCGATGATGTCCCAGTTGTCCCCGCTGTGCCAGCGCGTGTACGGTGCGGATTTGCTCGGCTCATCCAGCACCTCAAATTCATACGTTGTCTCGTCCGCCACGTTCAGCCGATATTCTTCGCGCACCTCCAACTGCGGAAACGCGCATTCCACTTTGTCCGCATCCTCGCCGAACGCCAGATACTTGGTCATCATGTAACCCGTCGTCGCGCGCCCGATGCGCACATATGCCCAGTCGCCGCGGATTTCCTCCACATACACGGGCGTTCGGTTGTAGAACTTGCCGAAATTGCGCCCTTCCTTGCTCGCCTTGCCGCGCAGGTACAGTCGATCCGCCGGATTTGGGTTGTTGACAACCGCCCAATTCGTGCGGTCAAGGTGCTGCATGGCTTCTTCATAGGTCGTCGGGAACTCTGCAAACGGCAGGTCGGTCACGTCGGAATACGGGTGATTGCCGTAGCAGAAGCCCGCGTTTCCGCCTGCCGACTCCACGCAGGCTTGCAAATCGTAGAGGGCGTGGCGCTTGATGCCGATGCCGCCCGCTCCGTTCCAGACCTCACGCAGCGTCAGATAACCATTTTCGCACGTCATGCAGTACGTTATTTCATCGACGCAGAGGAGGATGGACGCCGCGCTGCCGTGATATCGGTCGAAGCTGAACGGCACACCAATCACCTTTCGGATGACATAATTCCCCATATTCGTCCTGTACGCCACGCGCAGCACGTCGCCGTCCGTCGCATCCACCGTGTGCATGGCACTCAGTTCCGTCGTGCAGTACAGTTCCACCAGCGTCTCGCCGCCAGTCAGCTCATCCGACACATACGGCAGCAGCGCCTCCGGCAGATTCAGCTGGATTGCGCCGGATATGTCCGCATCCGCCAGCAGCGCTTCCGGAAAGTCCGGTTTCATGGCAATCGGCTGACACTTCCGTCCAGCGCCGTCCATCAAAATCAGCGAACCCTCCTGCATGGTATACGCTTCTTCCGCGCCAGCAACGGGCAGGAGGAGCCAAATCATCAGCAGCGCAAGCAGTTTCTTCATTGGCATTCTCCCCTTACCCGTTGCCCGCCCAGAGCCAGTCCTGCGGGATGTAGCGCACGTTTTCGTCGGTGTCCATGATCATATAGAAGTCGTCAATTACGCCAATCAAATAGCACTCTTCACCCCAATTCCAGAGCGTTTTTGTCGCCGACATGTTCGGTGCATCGAACACATAATAGTCATAGGCCAGTTCATCCGCCACATTCTCCTGATACTTTTCTATCAGCGACAGCTGCGGGAAGGCGCATTTCACCTTGTCCATATCCGCACCAAATGCGAGATACTTCGTCATCATCCACCCTGACAGGTCGCGCCCGATGGTAACGTGCGCCCATTCGCCGCGGATTTCGTCCACATAGACCGGCGTTCGGTTGTAGAACTTGCCCAGTGAAACCGACTTTCGGTCGGGTTCTGTGCGCAGATGCAGACGATCGGTCGGATTCGGGTTGTTCACAACCGCCCAGTTCGTGCGGTCCACCTGCGCCAGCATTTCCGCATACGTTTCGGGGAAGGCTGCGAAGTCCACCGCTTCCACGTTGTAGAAGGGATGTGCGCCGTAAACGTAGCTGTCATTTCGCATCGCAATCACTTCTTCCATATTACCGATAGCGTGTGGCTGAATGTACACAATTTTCCTGCCGGCGGTGTACCACAAAACGAGTTTTCCATTTCGCAGCTTCAAGGCGTATTCCTGTCCTTCGACTTCCATGCTGACTTCGCCTGCCGAGACGTGCACCGTGTCCAGCGAAAAATCCTCCCCGACGACTTTATCAACCATTTGATAGCCGTCGCCCGTCCACCACGCCACGCGAAGCACATCGCCCTTCGCCGCGTCGCGCAGGTGCATCCCAATCAGCGCCGTCGTGCAGTAAATCTCGACCAGCTCTGCGCCGCCGGTCAGCTCGTCCGCCACATAGGGCAGCAGCGCCTGCGTCAGCCCCATCGGCGCGGCAGCGAACGTATCACCCTGCGCAGCGAGCGCTTGGGCTGCTTTCGCAAACCCCTCCCTGACGGCAATCGGCTGATACGTCGTGCCGTCGTCGGACTGGAAGGTCAAGTAGCCATTTTCGACGGTGCAGCGGTACGCATCATCCCAGAAGTCTTTGCCGCCCGAAAATTCCTCTGCCCCGGCGGTCGTCAAAATCAGGAGCAGGGTCATCAGCAGCACACAACATTTCTTCATTCGGCATCCCCCTTTGATTCAGTGTTCTGACAATGAAACGAACGGGCGGCGCGTTTTCTTCCGCAGAATTGGGAATTGCGGCAAAAAATCCCCCTGCGGGTTCAGCAATGGATGGTTCCGTTTTTCGCGCAGGGGCGCATTTGCCTCATATCACCGTTCCTTTCTTCGGGCGAAACAGCCCGTGCATGTCCGTCTGCTCAATTTCCAGCAGCCTGATTTTGCGTTCAAGCCCGCCCGCGTACCCCGTCAGACTGCCGTTCGTGCCGACGACCCGATGGCACGGAACGATGATGCTGATGGGGTTATGCCCGACTGCCCCGCCGACCGCCTGTGCCGACATGCGCCCTGCGTTCAGCCGCTTCGCCAGCGCGCCGTATGTCGTCGTCTGCCCGTATGGGATTTCAAGCAGCAGTTGCCAGACCGTCTGCCGGAAAGGCGACCCGATCGGGTGCAGCGGCGGCGTGAAGTCGGGTTCGCGTCCGGTGAAATAGACATCCAGCCAGCGCTTCGTGTCCATCAAAATGGGCGTTTCGCGTTCAACGTGTTCTTCGGGCAGCGTTTCCGCGTAATATCGTCCGCCATCGAACCACAGCCCGGTCAGCCCCACCTCATCCGCAGAAAGCAGGACGTTCCCCAAGGGAGAGGATATCGTTTGCGTGTAATGCATGTTTGCACCTTCCTTTGGGTTTTCCTCAAAAATCAGGAGACACTCTGACGCAGCAGGCGCAGGTAACTTCCCGGAAGAAACAGCGGCATGACCCTCCTTTTTTCGGAAGGTCATGCCGTTTTCCTTATGCAGCGGCTTTTTCCGCAGCTTTTTTCTTCCCGGTGAATTTTGCCTTGAAGGCTTCGATCCGCTTCCGGCGTTTTTCGCGGCGCTCGATGCGCTCACCCAAATCACGCGCACCCACGCCGTACACCAGATACAGAATCAAGCCGGAAATGACCATGATGAACACCGTCGATGCGCAGCGGCGGCCCGATGCGTTGACGTTGTAGCCGTCGCGCCCTTCCTCGGCGCACATATTCTGGATAATCATGGCATACGTCTTGCCGTAGCTGGATTGGAACGTCGCCGACATGTCGTATTCGGTGAACAGCGCATTGAAGTTCAGCGCGAACACCGCCAGCACACTCGGCAGGACAATCGGCAGCTTCACCCGCAGGAATGTCACCAAACTGCTCGCGCCCAGGTTGCGCGCCGCATCCTCCAATTCCTCGTCAATAGCGTAGAACGCCGCCTTAATCATGCGCAGGGCAAACGGCAGCTTCACCACCGTGTACGCCATCACTATCAGGAATCGCACGTTCTCGCGCATGTACAAGTTGTTGTTGAAAACATACCACACGCTGTCAGAGTTGAAGTAAGTGCGGTAGGAGTAACAAATCAGGATGGTTGGCAGCAGCCACGGGAAGAGCAGGCTGTATTCCAGCACAGTGCCGCGCTTCTTGCCCTTGTTTTTGAAGATGTAGTTGACCGCGACGACGACGATAACGCACGCCAGCGCCGCCGCAATCGCGGACAGGACGAAGCTCAGCCGGATGCCGCCGACGGTATCCGCGTTGGCGAACAGACCGGAAATTGCGCCCGTTCTCGTTTTCAGCTTGCCGCGGTTGGTCAGGAACTCATAGTCCTGCTGACCGAAGAAGTTAATCAGTGTGAACTGATCCATCGAGAGCGTCTTGGAGCGAATTGCCGGATAATTTTGGAACGCGAACAGCACAATCATGACCACCGGCGTCATGTAGATGATGAACAGGACGTAGGCGTAGATATGCGCCAGCACATTCGCGATCGGGTTGCTAATCTTCTGCTTGACCAGCTTCGCCTTCGTTTTGCTGACGGAGAGATAATGCCCTTTGCGCTCGTAGGAGGACAGAACGGTCAGCAGGATGATGGTGAACATCGCCAGAATGATGGACAGCAGCGCCGCGCGCGCCTGCGGGAACGCTTCGTCCGCCGACGATGAACCCGCCAGACGCACGATTTCCGGGTTGATGGAGTCGTAGCCCAGCAGCGTCGGCGCACTCATGGCGCACAGACCCGTGATGAACGTCATGACCGTGAGGGAGAAGAGCGTCGGAATCAGCGTCGGGAAAACGACCTTCAGCAGCACCTTGAATGGCTTCGCGCCGAGGTTGCGCGCCGCTTCCACCGTGTTGTAGTCAATCGCGCGGATAGCGTTGCGCAGGAACAGCGCGTGGTTGCTTGTGCAGGCGAACGTCATCGTGAACAGAACGGCGTTGAAGCCGGAGAACCAGTTTTTGTCCATGTTGGGGAAAATCCCGGAGAGCCACGTCGTCATAATGCCGTCGCTGTCATAGAGGAAGAGATACCCTGTCACCAGCGCAACGCCGGAGTAAATCAGCGTCGTCATATAGCCGAGGCGGAGGATTTTCGCGCCCTTGATGTCGAAATACTCCGTCAGCAGCACGATGCTGATGCCAACGATATTTACCGTGATGACGAGGCAGATCGCCAGTTTCAGCGAGTTCAGGACGTAGCTGGGCATGTTGCCCGCGAAGAAGAAGCGGATGACCGCCAGCGGGTCGATGTTGCCCGCGCTGTCCGTCGTCGTGAAAATCTGCGTGATGGTGTTCAGGCACGGCAGGAGCATGAAGCCGAAAAACAGGTAGACGAAGAACGCAACGCCGAACACTTTGCCAAGCATCCCCAGCGTCAGTTTGGAGGATTTTTGCGTCATATTGCTTCCTCCTGTCATTGCGCGTCGTAGGACATGACGTCCGTAGGCTTCATGGCTACGGTCACTTTTTCGCCCGGCGCATAGATGTTGATGCCGTCATTCTTTTCGATTGCCTTCAAAATCTGGCTGCCCACATCGATGTAATACTTGATGTACAGACCGTAGTACTCGATGTTTTCAACCACGCCGTCAATGAGAATTTCATCGTCGCGCTTGGGCTTGTTGACGTGCAGGCGTTCCAGCCGGATGAAGTGATTCTGCCCTGCCGCCAGCTTCATCTTCGCGGCAATCGGCGCTTCGACGCGGTTGATGTCGCCGATGAAGTTGCAGACAAACTCGGTCTTGGAGTGGTTGTAGATCTCGTTCGGCGTGCCAATCTGCTCGATATAGCCCTTGTTGAACACGGCGATGCGATCGGACAGGGTCAGCGCTTCCTCCTGATCGTGGGTGACGTAGATGGTTGTGATGCCGAACTCGCGCTGCATCTTCTTCAGCTCATTGCGCAGCTGAACGCGCAGTTTCGCGTCCAGATTGGACAGCGGCTCGTCCATGCAGATGATGCTTGGTCCGGTGACGAGAGCGCGGGCGATGGCGACGCGCTGCTGCTGACCGCCGGACAGCTGGCTGACCGCCTTTTTGAGCTGCTCGTCGGACAAATCGACCTTGCGCGCAATTTCCCGCACCTTCTGGTCGATTTCCGGCTTTTTCAGCTTTTTGAGCTTCAAGCCGAACGCGATGTTGTCGTACACCGTCATCGTCGGGAACAGCGCGTAGCTCTGGAATACGATGCCGATGTTGCGCTTCTCAATCGGCACATGGGTAATATCCTGCTCGTTCACCGACACCGTGCCGGAGACAGGCTCAATAAAGCCGGTGATGGTGCGCAGGGTGGTCGTTTTGCCACAGCCAGACGGGCCGAGGAAGGTGAAGAACTCCCCTTCCTTCACGTTCACGTTGATATTGTGCAGCGCCTCAAAATCGCCGAATTTGACCACAATGTCCTTGAGTTCAATCATGGGCGACAGCTCCTTACTTTGTGATTCGCAGAATTTTGCACAGGCAAATCATGTTATAAAAAGATGGCGAGCCCGCGTAGGACTCGCCATCCGGGGTTCAAATCCGCTTCTTTGCCGGATGAGAATTTGGGGGAATTACTGCGCCGCCTGCGTCATCACAGCCCAGTTGACATTGTCCCAATCGGGTTCCGCGGGCGCCTGACTTGCGTCAGCCCAGTAGAAGCCGAGGTTGGTCATGATGTTCGTCCATTCCTTGCTGTGCGCCGCGACATATTCCGCATAGGTCATGTCGGTGCCTTCCACCTTCTCCAGCGCGCAGTTCTTCAGCTGATAAATGGCGGGGATTTCGTCGCCGTAGACGTTCTTCACAGCCACTTCGTTGCAGGGGAAGGAGTCGAATTCGTCAGACCATTCCGTCTGCGTTTCCGCAGAGCCGAACCATTCCGCGAACGCCTTGACAGCTTCCGTCTGTTCGGGCGTACGGTCAGCACGGTCAAGGATACCGATGTATTCCGCGATGTAGTAGGTGCCGTCGTCAATGTCCACAACGCCCCAGTTTTCAGGGGTGGTCGTGCCGGTCAGCGGGGCGGAAGAGCTGTCCGCCGCGGAGTCAATCTTGCCATACAGGGAGGAAGAGTAGAACGTGGACACCTGCACGTCGCCGCGGTTCAGCGGGTCAAAGCCGTAGCTGTCGCCGGTGTAGGAGCCGTTCGCGCAGTACTTCCACAGCATCTTCCAGCCATCCACGGAAATGCCGCCGGCGGGGCTGGTCGGATCGGTGAAGGCGTACAGCATGGCGCTGTTGATGTTGCTGTTGGTCGTGCCGCCAACCTTGCCCTGACGATACCAGTGATAGCCGCAGTCGACAATATCAGACCAATGCTGGAAGTGGAGCGCTTCGCCATTCGTGCCCTTGTCGTCATTGCGGTAGAGCATCAGCACGTTCTGCACGACGAGGCCATACGCCTTGCCGGGGTAAACGTACTTGCCGACTTCGTCCGCCCAAGACGGCGTCCAGTCCATCACCTTCAGGTTCTCATAGGTGCCGTTGACCAGCTGAGACCAGCGGGTTTCGTTCAGACCAAAGATGATGTCGCCGTCCTTGCTTTCGTTTGCCTTCTGGATAGCGGCGTTGTCGCCGGAGATGACGGAGTTATCGTCGATGGAGATGCTGAAGCCCGCTTCCTTGGCGGCATTGAGCAGCCAGTTCACGCGCTCGGTGGAGTTGGAGTTGGAGTAGATGCGGATGGTATAGCCGGAATAATCCTTGGTTTCCGCCATCGCGCTGCCCGCCAGCGTCAGCACCATGGCCAGTGCCAGCAGCATAGATACGAGTTTCTTCATTATAGGAACGCCTCCTCTTTCGAGATGCTGTTCTGCATCTCTGATTGTTTTTATCATACCACATTCAGCTTGTCTTGTAAAGTCCTAATATGTTATTTTCATCACCATCTGGTCGCATTTTTTCCGTTTTCGCCCATGCTTCTGGACGTGAGCGGTTGTTTTATCACAGCATGTTTTCACGAATTGGAAAATTTGCGCACAAAAAACAGCATGGGCGTTTATTTCCCATGCTGCAAAGAACCCTGATTACCCAACCACACCCGGCACTTCATAGCGGATGCGCATCTTCGGCGCTTCCTGCAAGGTTGCATAGTAGTTTGTCATCCAATCCGCGTGACCATCCTCGACATTCACGCCATCCGCGGGCGGCGCGAAGAGATTCAGCTTCAAATCCGCGGGAGTATCCAGCGGAGCGTCAAAGAACGCGCTCATCAGGTCAATCGTCTTGACGTGCGGCGCTTTGTAGAACCACTTGCCGTGCAATTCCACCATCAGCCCGATTTCCTGCTCCACGGTCATCTCGCAGAATTCCGGATTGCCCTCGAAGTGCAGCGGAATCGCCAGCCCGTCGGCATCCTCCGCGCCGCCCCAGCGCAGTTCCGCCGGGAAAGTCGCTTCCCCCATCTCCGTCATGCTCGGCTGGAAGTACGGGTCTTTAAGCAGCTCGCGGTACTGCGTTAGCATCGGCTGTTCAATGCCGACTGCCGGGTTGTTCGGGTCTTCAATTTCCAGCCCCAGACGCCCGCGGTCGCGGAACTGGTACAAGCTAATCGCCTTAAACCAATCCGCCTGATGGTCGCGGAAGGCTTCGGCAAAGCGGATGACGCTCTCGCCCTGATGGCGCGGACCCGTCACGTCGCCGTCGGTGTTGAATTCCGCCGTCACCAGCGGCTTTGCGCCGAACTGCGACGATGCGCGCTCGTAGGTGCGGCGGAACATGTCGTAGTACATGCCGACCGAATCCGCCTTATACTGCCCTCCGCCGACTTCCGCCACGTCATACGGCCAGCCGTAATGGAGCGCGAGGTAGCAGTCCGCCGACCAGACGTCCGCCGCGCGGTACGCCACCGCAAACTCGTCCTCCTTCTCCAGCTTGCCGTCCGCCTGTGCGAAGCCCGCGCAGAACACCGTGCGGACGTTCGGGGCTTCCTGATGGATGATGTCGGAGAAATGCGCGAAGAACTTACCGACCTGCTCGTAGGTGAAGCGCTTATTATGCGTGAACCACGTTCCGGCGCACTCATGGTTGATGCGGATGGTCATGCGCCCATAGGGGCGAAGCATCCGGGCGACCTCGCGCAGTTCGTCGTCGGAGAGGGAGCAGTCGAGCGTCAGCGTGAGGGCGACATCCTGCCCGTGGCGGCGAATATCCCGCATCTGTTCCCACGGCTGACCGTCGGCATTGAAGGGGAAATAATCATCATAAGGATAGTCCCACTGGAAGGTGATGTTCATGTCCTTGCACGCCTTGGAAATGCGCTGCGGCCACTGCTTATCGTGCGGGTAGTAGGTATACATGATGCCTATGGCGCGGTGCGGACGTCCGAGCTTCTGCAGGATGTAGTCCTGATTGACGTACTCCGCGCGTTCGCTGCCGTCGCCGAGGTCAAGGGCGCACTGGGCTGCACCCAGATGGAGCTTCTGCATGGCGATGTTCCTCTCTTCTCGTCGTGTTGTTTAGGCACCACCGCACAACTCGGCGGCGCGTCTGCCGATGTCTTTTCCGCCATCTGCGGCATGCAAATTTCTCGATTTACCGCCAGTAAACCTTCGAAATTTGCATTTGCATCTGACGAAAAATCCATTCGTCAGCCGACCACCTCATTTGTGCGGTGTTACCTTTATTTTCGTCGAATCTTGCACGGTCACCAAGGGATCATTTTGATTCCCTTGAATCTACTTCATTGGTTAGGATTCTCACGCTACTGCCAAGCTGAACTTCTTTTCTGGAAATATACCATGTTTTCCCATTGTCAGAGCTGCCTTGATAGAAAAGAAATATGCGTCCATCATCATCACGGAAAGCATAAGGATGTCCGGATTCACTGCTGTTCCATGTGCCCGGCGCGCCGCATGGGATTAGCGGCTCATTCGATACGCGGCGGAAGAAAATGCCATCCTCGGATACTGCACAGCCGATTTGCTGTGGCGTGCAATTATAGGAGCCGCCGTAGAACAGGTATATTTTCCCGTTCTCTACGACCGTTGCGGGTGCTTCGACGCAATCGCCCTCCCATGCAAGTTCTGGCATAAGCAGACTCTGTTCTGCCAGCGGATGCCACGCATTCCGCCCAAAGTCAGAATCGATTTTTGCCCATGCGCCGCCAATTTTCTGGATGCGCATAGCATGGTCGCGCGTTGCAAAATACAGGTGTATTTTTCCGCCGAACACGCACACATCGGCATCAATAGCGCGCCCACAGCACCAGGTTGCCGCCGGATGAAACACAGGGTTCTCTGGATTCTTCGTGAAGTGAATTCCATCCTGCGACCACGCATGGCAGATTGCATCCTTCTCCCAATTGCCATAGGTCTGATAGAACAAATGAATTTGGTCATTCAGCACAATGGCTCCTGGTGCGGCAATGCCGTTCGTCTCGCACAGCGCATCCTGCTCTATTTCGTCGCAGGGTGTCCAATGCTCCATATCGGCAGATTCCGCAATGCCGATGCCGAACCTTCCATCCTCATGCCTCAGGGAATAATAGAGCCAGTAACGGCTGCGATAGCGGACAACAGCCGGATCCTTGGCGAAACAAAGGCAATCTGTATTGGTAAACAGCATGACAAATTCTCCTGATCATTGTCGGATTCACAAGAAAGTTTCACGCAGAACTGCCTTAGATTTCCCGCGTCGCGTGCAGCAGCCATTCCGCCTCATCCCCCGCCAGATACGGCAGAATCGTCTCCCGCACCTTGGCATGATAGGCATTCAGCAGCTTCTTATCATCCTCATTCAAATACCGCGTATCCACCGCGTCCAGATCGAACGGCACCATCGTCAGGTAGTCGAAATGCAGGAAACGACCATACGCATTCGTTTCGCCCTCGCAGACGACCGTCAGGTTCTCGTGACGGATGCCGAACTTGCCCTCCAGATAGAAGCCGGGTTCGTCACTCGTCACCATGCCGGGTTCCAGCGGGATGGGTGCACCGCGCCAGTGGATGCGCTGCGGGCCTTCGTGGACGCTCAGCACATAGCCCACGCCGTGACCCGTGCCGTGGTTGTAGTCCATGTTCTCCTGCCAGAGGGGTTCGCGGGCGAGGTAGTCCAGATTCGCGCCCGTGCAGCCGTACTTCCAGTGTGCGTTGCCCAGATGCAGGTGTCCTTTCAGCACGAGGGTGAAGAACTTCTTCTCTTCATCGGTCGTTTCGCCCATGGCAAAAGTACGGGTGATGTCAGTCGTTCCCTGCAGGTAGTGTCCGCCTGTGTCCGCCAGCAGCAGGGAGCGCGGCTCAACGGGGATGTTGGATTCCTTCGTGGGCGAATAGTGGACGATGGCGCCGTGCGCACCGTAGGCGATAATCGGCGCGAAGGACGGGCCGATGTAATCCGGGCGTTCGCGGCGGAACTCTTCCAGTTTTTCCGCGACGCTCAATTCGTCCATCGGGATTTTGCCGACATTGTGCTTCAGCCAGTACATCAGGCGCGTCACCGCCACGCCGTCCTGCACATGCGCCTTGCGGAAGCCCTCCACCTCGGTGGCATTCTTGACCGCCTTGGGCAGCTCGGTGGGGTCAACGTGGTCAATCACGCGCACCGACGCGGGCACACACGCCCGAATCAGGCTGTTGACGACATTCAGGTTCATCATCACCGTGGAATCTTCCGGCAGTTTCTTCGTATATTCATAGACGCAGGCGTAGGGGCGGATGGTCACGCCGTCCTCCTTGAGATGTGCCTGAATCTCCGTGCTGAGGATGGCGGGGTTGACGAACAGCACCGCATCGGTCATCGTCACGGCAGCAAAGGACAGCATGACGGGCGTGCAGTCCACATCGTTGCCGCGCAGGTTCATCAGCCAGCACACGTCCATCAGCGAGGACAGGACAAGCGTATCCGCGCCAAGGCTTTCCATTTCGCGGCGCACCTGATGCAGCTTCTCCTGACGGCTGCGTCCCGTCAGCGATACGGGCAGTTCCCACGCGGGTTCTGCCGACAGTGCCGGGCGCTCCGCCCAGATTTCATCCAGCAAATCAACATCAGAGACAATTTTGCCCTGCTTCTTTTCCGCAATGCGCTGATAGCCCTCGTACTGCCGCGCCGTGACGACTCTGCCGTCAAAGCCCAGCGTCTGACCGGCTTCAAGCGTCTTTTCGATGTACTCCGGGATCGTCGGGACGCCCGGCTCGCCCATCTTGCACAGCTCGATGCCGCTGCCTTCCAGCTGCTGCCCCGCCTGCAGGAAATAGCGGCCATCCGTCCACAGACCCGCCCAGTCCGCCGTCACCACCAGCGTACCTGCGCTGCCCGTGAAGCCGGAAACATAGTGCCGCCCGCGGAAGTGCGCGCCGACGTACTCCGACGCGTGGAAATCATCCGTTGGGATGATATAGAGGTCGATGCCGTGCGCCTGCATGGCGCGGCGAAGCTCCGATAACTGCTGTCGCATAAAATTCCTCTTCCTTTCCTGATTCCGCCCGTTCACGAGTGGAATCGACTGTATCCAGCGAAATTATAGCACGAATGGACGATTTTCGCAAGGGAATTGACAGGGAGAACGTTTTCGGTGTAGAATAGACAGGTGCAAAACTTGAATGCCAGATAAGGTAAAGGAGAGATTTTGATGACGCCAGACACCTTGGAAGGCAGCATCCACGACCTGACGCAGAATATTCTCGCGGATTATACCGCCGGCCGCCCCATTGACCGCATTGAACCGTTCAACCAGCCAGACCGCGACGTGATTATCGCCCTGATTGGCAAGCTGCGGCGCATCGTCTTTCCGGGCTATTTCCGCGACCCCGCCTACCATGTGTACAGCGCGGCGCACTCCCTGTCCGCCCTCATCGAGGACACGGCGTACCTGCTGCAGAAGCAGATTGCGATTGCCCTGCGCTGCGGCAGCAGTGTGACGCAGGAAGCCGCCGCCGACATTGACCGGCAGGCGCAGGAGATGACCGTCCGCTTTCTGGAGAAGATTCCCGACGTGCGCGCACTGCTGGCGACCGACCTGCAAGCCTTCTACGACGGCGACCCGGCGGCGACAAGTCTGGATGAAATCATCATTGCCTATCCGGGGCTGCTCGCCATCACGGTCAACCGCTTGGCGCACGAGCTGTTTCTGCTCAAAGTGCCGCTGATTCCGCGCATCATGACCGAGTACGCGCACGGCCGCACGGGGATTGACATTCATCCCGGCGCAACCATCGGCAAGTACTTCTTCATCGACCACGGCACGGGCATCGTCGTCGGCGAAACGACCATCATCGGCGATTCGGTGAAGCTGTATCAAGGCGTGACGCTGGGCGCACTCTCGACCCGCGGCGGACAGAGCCTGCGCGGTCACCGCCGTCACCCGACCATCGGCGACCGCGTGACGATTTACTCCGGCGCGTCGGTCTTGGGGGGCGACACCGTCATCGGGCATGACGCGGTCATCGGCGGCAACGCGTTCATCACGCACTCGATTGCCCCCGGAATGCGCGTGTCGGTGAAAAATCAGGAACTCGAAATGCGGATGATGAAGGACGTGAACTGGTGATGGTGGTCGGCATTCGCTTTGCTGCTGATGCGCCCGTTCGGACAGTGCTGCAAGCGGTTCTGCCGATTTTTTCCACTGTGGATGTGGATTTTCTCGTCCGCGAATACTGGGTGTGCACCTTCGGAAACGGCTTTCCGGAGAGGCGATTCACCGCGCAGGAAATGCGGCGCGCAGTGGATGCCTTAACGCCGGATGAGCACGCGGAGCTGTTCACGATTTACGCCCTGCCGCACGATGCGCCCGGTACGCCGCCGAGCAGCTGCGAGGACTTCTGCGCCCGCGGGTTTACAATGGCGTTTTATGCGTATGACGGGGACGGGTATGCACTGCTGGCACAGAGCGAAGAGCAGGTGGAGGCGGTTATCAAGACGCTTCGGAAAGCGGTGGAAATCCGCAGTGTGGAAGCTGTTGAGTGCGAGACGCTGGCGCGGTGGGCATTTTGACTTTACGGCGCGATAGCAAAAGCGGGATGCCCCATGCGAGCATCCCTTTTCCCATATCAAAAAAACGGGGGCGCATCCGCTGCGTCCCCCTATTTTCTTATTCCCCGAAGTACCGCTTCAGCAGACCCGCGAACGCCTTACCATGGCGGGCTTCGTCACGCGCCATCTCGTGCACGGTGTCGTGAATCGCGTCGAGGTTCAGCGCCTTTGCCAGCTTCGCCAGCTCGGTCTTGCCCATCGTCGCGCCGTTCTCGGCTTCCACGCGCATTTGCAGGTTCTTCTTCGTGCTGTCCGTCACCACTTCGCCCAGCATCTCAGCGAACTTCGCGGCATGTTCCGCTTCCTCAAAGGCAGCCTTCTCCCAGTACAGGCCGATTTCCGGGTAGCCCTCGCGGTGCGCCACTCGCGCCATCGCCAGATACATGCCGACCTCGGTGCATTCGCCCTGGAAGTTCTCACGCAGGCCCTGAATGATTTCCTCCGGCGCGCCCTTCGCAACGCCCACGACGTGCTCCGCCGCCCATGCCATTTCGGCTTCCTGCTTGATGAACTTGCTCGCCGGCGCCTTGCAAACCGGGCACTGCTCCGGCGCCTTCTCGCCTTCGTAAACATAACCGCACACGCTGCAAACCCACTTCATATTGTTGTTCCTCCTCAATTTATTCTGGCTTTTCAGCCGATTTTCCATTCATTTTGTCCGGCGTTTCCGCCTGAAAACAGTATACCCCGCTTTGAGGCAAAGTGAAACACCAAAATCAAATTTTTCTGCAACTTTTTTCGCTCTCCTGTGTTTTCGCTATATTCTTTGAGAAAACACAAAATTCTCACGCGTAAAAAAAGGATTTTGCCACTTGGGGGGCGAATGAATAGAAAGAGTTTTTCTCGTGAAGGATAGAAGCAATCAAAGCGGATTCTGCTGAACCGCGCGTTCTGTCCCTTGCGAATTTCTCCGCTTGAAGGAATCCGGCACCAAAAGCCGCCGGGTACATACAACATTACGGGGAACGCTTCAGGATTTTTCGGCATTGGGGAGGAAAGATTCATGCAGGATTTGGTGGTCGTTGTCAATCTGAACGGCAGCGCGTGCCGGATGATGGCGCAGAAGCTCCGCGCGGAGCATTTTTACTGCCGGATTGTGTCGTCCGCCTGTGCTGCGGAAGATATCCAGCGCATGGGCGCGCGCGGCATTGTGCTGGCGGCAGGCGTCAGCGGCGAGGCGGCGGATGTGCCGTTCCTGATGGATTATCTGCAAACCGGGCTGCCAATGCTCTGCGTGGGCGATTCAGCGCTGTCGCTATGCCAGACGCTGGGCGGCGAATTGAGCGAACCCGTGCCGCAGGACGGCGCGATGCAGATTCATCTGGACGCATCTGATGCCCTGCTGGACGGCATGGAGGACACCGACCGTTATCAGCCGACCGCGCGGTTCATGTCGCTGGACGACGCGCAGGCGACGCCAATTGCCACAACAGACGGCGGGATGCTCGGCTTCCACGCCAGCCGCCGCGACGTGTGGGGCTTCTCCTTCCAACTGGAGCGGAACGACCCCTTTTCGAGTCATCTGCTCGTCAGCTTCTGCCAGAACATCTGCGGCTGCACCGCGTGGTGGACGAATCAGGCGCTGATTGACCGCGCCCGCGAGGAAATCGACCGCGCGGCGAATGGCGGCAGCGCGCTATGCAGCTTGTCCGGCGGCATTGACAGCGGCGTGTGCGCCGTGCTGGGCAACCTCGCCATCGGACACAAGCTCCACTGCATTTTCATCGACACCGGATTGCTGCGCAAGAATGAGTCTGAGCAGGTGATGGCGTATTATCACGACAATCTGGGGCTGAATCTGCGGCGAATCGACGCACGCGAGGAGTTCCTGACTGCGCTTGCCGGTGTCAGCGACCCGGCGGAAAAGGAGCGCATCGTCACCGAACGCCTGATGTCCATCCTGAGCCGCGAGGCCGCCGCAATTGACGACATCCGCCTTGTCATTCAGGGCACGAACGTCACCGACACGCTCTATCGCCCGCACACGGGCAGCACCATCGACGGTCTGCCGATTATCGAGCCTGTTCGCGAGCTGTTCAAGGACGAAATCCGGCAGGTCGGGCAGGAGCTGGGGATGCCCGCCGTGCTGGTCAATCGGCAGCCCTTCCCCGGCAGCGGCTTAGCGTCGCGCATTATGGCAGATGTGACCGCTGAGCGCCTTGACATTCTGCGCGAGGCGGACGACATTTTCCGTCACGACGTTGAGGACAGCAACCAGAACAAACGCCTATGGCAGTATTTCGCGGCGCTGGCGCTTTCGCCCTTCCCCGACGGCGGCTATGTCGTAACGCTGCGGGCAGTTCAGACGGCGGAGGGCGCAGCTGGAAACACGGCGCGCTTCACAGCGGATTTGCTGGAGCGCGTGACGGCGCACATCCTCGCGCAATGCCCGAAAGTCCAGCGCGTTTTCTACGACCTCACGCCCAGCAAATCCTACAAGCGGGCGAATCTGTGATTTCCATGCGGTCTGTTTCGGCAGACCGCTTTTCGTTTGCCGTCAAGTTTCCATCCATCGGATTTCCTTCACCTCAAACCACTTCTCAACTTCCCGCTCAATGCGTTTTTTCGTCCGCACGCCGATATTTTCAAACGGCATCAGTTCCACCTTGCCGTCCTTCTCCCGCCAGCGCGCCACAATTCGCCCATCCGCCAGCACCGTCGGATGCACAATGCCCGTCAGGTTAAACACGCCGCGCAAGTGCTCCGGCGGCAGAATCGGGTTATCCTCCTTGCGGTAGCCCAACAGCATCGGGTCAAAGCCGGACAGCAGGCGGACGTGTGGCATCTCCCCCTCCGGCGCGTCTTTGGTGGCGTAGTACATCCGCCCATCCACGCTGATTTCCCGCGCGTCGAGCTGCTTCAGCCACGCTTTCACCTTCGTCTGCGGCACGCGGAAAAAGTACGCCGCATCCCGCAGCGACGCCGGGCCGTAGTACGTGAAGTAACGCCGCGCCAGCGTCAACTCCGCTTCTGCCGCGTCCATCGGTGCAAATGGCGCGCACAGACGGTACGCTTTCTTCTCCTGCACCTGCGCACAAATCACGCCCAAGAGCGACAATTCGCCAATCACGCCGCCCCAACCGTGAAAGACCATCTTCTCCTCGTCCGCCGTCATCCCCGCCGCCTGACATGCCTGCCGCAACCCCTCGCGCGTATCGTTCCCCGACGCGATTTCCCGCACAATCAGCCGCGCAAACGCCTTCTCGCGCTCCGGCGGCAGCGCGCAGCCGCACTTCGTCATCCACGCATACCACGGCGTACCGCACACGTCCTCCGCCGTCCCCTGCTGATGGACGTACAGCGGCAGATCGCTTTCTGGAATCAGGTGGAGCGTCCCGCGCAGCGTCCACGTTTTCAGCAGACCGGAAAAATCGCTGCTGCCCGTCCGGCTTTGCAGGGAAAAGAGCGCATTGCGGAGGATTTGTGCCTGTGCGCCGCATAAATCCGCCGCGATTTCGGCATTCGAGGCGCGCTGCGTCAAGAGGTGCTGCCCGCCGAGACGGCAGCGAATCAGTTCCTTTATGTCGATAGAAATCGCCCCCCATTTGCCATTATACTAATTTGATTCCAAAACATGGCATCGAGCATAGCAGATTTTTCGTTCCGGCAAAGCTGAGTGAAGCGAGGCGTACTGGAGGTACGCGCGAGCGGAACGAAGCAAAGCCGTGGCGGAAAAGATGCTGTGCGAATGACATGTTTTAGATGAGAATTAGTATTAGTATACCATATTGCCTGATTTTTCGGAAGGCGAACACGCAAAAAAAGCCCCCGCCGGCGCGAACCGGCGAGGACTCCTTGCAACAGTTTTGTCAGGTGCGTTGGGGATTAACCACGACGCGCTGCATAGCACTCGCTGCAGTAGACAGGGCGATCTTCCCTGGGCTGGAAAGGAACCTTGGTGGGCTTGCCGCATTCAGCGCACACGGCGTCGAACATCTCGCGGGTGCCACCGGCAGCAGGGCGGCTGGCCTTGCGCGCCTGACGGCACGCCTTGCAACGGGTGGGCTCGTTCTGGAAGCCCTTCTCGGCGTAGAATTCCTGTTCACCGGCAGTGAAAACAAATTCATTGCCGCAGTCTTTGCAAACCAGCGTCTTGTCAGTGTACATGGTATTGGAACCCCCTGAATGATTTAGAATAGGCGAACCTTCGGCTGACCTGGTCTTTGACCCCACACTCGCCGTCTGGGAGGTTGCTCAACGCATCGTGCGCCCTCACGCACTCCTCTCGAAATGCTTCCGCATTCCGGACGGGCTTACCTCTAAACCGCACCATGCTCCCCGGCGCTTTGGCCGGATTACGTGGACCGCTTGGCCTGCGACTGGCATCGGCTTGCAACCACAGACCCGAAGGATTCAACCGCGCTCATTATACCTGAGAATTGAAAAAAACGCAAGACATTTTTGCAAAAAACTGATGATTTTTTCCTGTACTGCTCACTCTGCCGGAACGCAGCGCACCAGCACGACCTCTGGGCGGTTGAAGATGCGCGGCAGTCGTGTCCGCACAGCCAAGCCGCGGCTGACAATCAGCGTCGTGCCGTCCTGAGTATACGCGCCGCCCGCCAGCTTCGGGAACCACCCCTGATTGGGCGCGTACAGCCCGTTCAGCACCCCCGGAATGCGCACCTGCCCGCCGTGCGCGTGACCCGACACCACGAGGTCGAGCGGGAATTGCGCGTACTTCGCCAGCAGCTCCGGGCGGTGCGTCAGCAGGACGATGAAGTCCGCTGAATCCACGTTTTCCATCGCCTGCCGGATCTGCTCTTCCGTGTCCGGTGCGCCGCTGAACACCATCTCATACGGGTCAGGGATGCCGCACAGCGCAATTCGCTGCCCGCGCACTGTCAGGATGCCTGACGACATCCGCAGCACTGTCACCCCCGCTTCCTCTGTCTGCCGATAGAGCGCGTCCATCTCGCCCGTCCACGCCTCGTGGTTGCCGGACACATAGTAGCACGGGTACTGCGCGCTCAATTGCCGCATCAGCGATAGCGTCCGCTCCGTCGGACGATTGGCGGTGTCGTCATCGAACAAATCGCCGACCAGCAGCACAGCATCCGGCGCACAGGAAGCAAGCATCTCCACCACGTCGTCCGCATTATCAGACGAATGGAAGTCCGTGACGACCGCAAGTCGAACCTCCGCCGTCAGCTTCGGCGACGCAACCGTGTATGTCCGCAGAATCAGCCGCTCATCCAGCGCAATTAGTGCCAGAACGACCAGAATCGCCAGCACAGGCAAAATCCACCAATGTTTTTTCCGCATTTTCCCTCCAAACGCAACAGACGCCGGGAATCTCCTCCCAGCGTCTTGCATCAATTAAATATTGTCAAAGAAAGGCGTGCCATCCTCATTTCGGAGGATGCCGTCCTCGAAGTGGAGCGGCAGCGGCTTGGCAATCATGTACTTGAGAATCTCGTCCATGCGCACGCTTTCTTGGAACGTGACCAGCGAGAAGCTCACGCCGTGCTTGTGCGCGCGCCCGGTTCGGCCGATACGGTGCAGGTAATACTCATTTTCGGCGGGCAGATCAAAATTGATGACTGCTTCCACGTCATCGACATCGATGCCGCGCGCCGCCACGTCCGTCGCAATCAGAATCGGGAATTTTCCGCGCCGGAAGTCGTTCATGACCACATTGCGCTGGCTCTGCTTCACGTCGCCGTGGATGCACTCCGCCTGATAGCCTTCCTTTTTGAGGCGCTCAGTCAGCCGGTCGGTCATAAACTTCGTGTTACAGAAAATCATGACGCGCTGGTAGACATCCGCATCCAGCAGATACAGCAGATGGTCAATCTTCTTGTTCTGTTCGGTCGAAATGACATACTGCGCAATCTGCGGCCGATCCTGCTTCGTCGCTTCGACGGTGACTTCAATCGGGTCATGCTGATATTTCCACGCAATCGTCAGCACGTCCTGATTCGTCGTCGCGGAGAACAGCACCATCTGCCGCTCGTCCGGCGTCGCCTCGATGATGCGCGTCACGTCCTTGACAAAGCCCATGTTGAGCATCTCGTCCGCCTCGTCCAGCACCATCGTGTGGACGGCATTCAGATGGACGTTGCCGCGGTTCATGTGGTCCAGCAGACGACCGGGGGTTGCGACGAGAATCTGCGGTTTGCGCTTGAGTGCAGCAAGCTGCTTGGGAATCGGCTGTCCGCCGTAGAGCACAGCAATGCGGCAGCCCTTGATGTACTTGGCCAATTTGGTCAGTTCATCCCCGATTTGCAGCGCCAGTTCGCGGGTTGGCGCAAGCACCACTTCCTGAACTTCCGGTTCATTAAGCTGCACATATTCGAGCATCGGAATAACGAACGCGCAGGTTTTGCCCGTGCCGGTTGGCGCAATTGCGTTCACGTCCGCGCCGGACATCATCAGCGGAATCGTCTTCGCCTGCACGGTCGATGGCGTCGTGAACCCCATGTCTTTGATGGCGCGCAGCACTTCTTTGGACAAATCCATCTCTTCAAACGAGGTGGGAAGCTGGTTCGTTTCGGACAAAATTTGCTCCTTCCCGGCTTCACTCATGGTATTCGTGAATCGCCTTGCTCAGCTGATCTGGGCAGGACGTGTTGCCGCGGCAGGGAATTCCTTCCAATCTCTGGGCAACTTCATCCGCTTTGCAGCCAATGACCATGCGCGCCAAGCCCTGCGTGTTGCCTTTGCAGCCGCCGATGAACTTGCAATGCGTGATGATACCGTTCTGAATCTCCAGTTCAATTTCGGACGAACAAGTGCCGTGTGTTTTGTAGTGATACATCGTGTTTCCCTCCTGTAATTGTGTGGAATGTCCGCACCGTGTCTCCCCGCGCGGCATAGCCTGATGCAGGGAGGTGGCGCGTGTGGAAGTTTATCTGGCGAGTGCAGCGGGACTGCTCTCATGGTGCGGCAAGTGGCGGAAAATCCCGACACCGCTGGCACATCCGACCCTTCTGGCCGCGTGCGGAGCGGATGTCGCGCTGGCTGATTCCGTCAACCGCTTGCTGTACCGTCAAGGGCGAGTCAGCACGCTGCCGCCCGGAGTCGAGGTGCTTCGTCGCTGGCGAAATCAGCTGCTGACGCTCTCCAGCGAGACGAACTGTCTAACACTGTATGATGCGCATGATTACCCGCTGGTTACATCGCCCGCTGGAATTCGCCCATGCGACTGCGCGGTCGTCGATTGCCAAGTAATCGTCTGCGGCTGCGAGGACGGCTGTTTGCACATCTTTTCTCTGCCGGATTTGCGGGAAATTGCTGCATATCCCGTTCCGGGTTGTCCGATGCGGGTCGCGGCGGATGGCGGAGTGCTCACCTGCCTGTCGCTGCTGAGTCCAGATCCGCCGCAGACGCTGCTTTTCCGCCTATGTCTGACAAGCGGCGATTTTGCGCCCGTCGCGCTGCTTCCCGGCTGGTGCGGCGCAGTAACAATTGCCGATGACCACACGATTTGGGCTGGCGTGGGCGAGCAGCTGCTGCATTTTCCTCTGGATTCCGTTGTGCCGGATGTACAATTGGGTGGATTCGGGTTGATTCGCTTCCTATCCTGCCAGCAGTCGAAGCTGCTGATTAGCGACCCGTGGGCAGGACGCTGTCTGCTGATGGACACGACCCCGCCTTCCGCGCCGCGTCAGCTGTATGCGGGCGAATGTGGGGGCTGCTGCTTTGCATCATGCAGAAAAGGGACGCTCCCCGACTGGAAAGCGTCCCTGAATGAACCTTAGATTACTCGATGACCTTAGCAACGACGCCGGAACCAACCGTGCGGCCACCTTCGCGGATAGCAAAGCGCAGGCCCTGCTCCAGAGCGATGGGGGTAATCAGGGTGATTTCCATGTCGATGTTGTCACCGGGCATGACCATCTCCGTGCCGTCGGGCAGCTTGATGTTGCCGGTCACGTCGGTGGTACGGAAGTAGAACTGCGGACGATAGCCGTTGAAGAACGGGGTATGACGGCCGCCTTCTTCCTTCGTCAGGACGTAAACCTGACCGATGAAGTGCGTGTGCGGATGAATCGTGCCGGGCTTGGCCAGAACCTGACCACGCTCGATCTCGTTGCGCTGAATGCCGCGCAGCAGAGCGCCGATGTTGTCGCCCGCTTCCGCCTGATCCAGCAGCTTGTGGAACATTTCCACGCCGGTAACGACGGTAGACTTCGGCTTGTCCATCAGGCCGACGATTTCAACCGTGTCGGACACCTTGACCGTGCCGCGTTCCACACGACCGGTGGCAACAGTGCCGCGGCCAGAGATGGAGAACACGTCTTCAACAGGCATCAGGAAGGGCTGGTCGGTCGCGCGCTTGGGTTCCGGAATGTAGTGGTCAACCGCGTCCATCAGCGCCCAGATGCACTGGCATTCGGGAGCATGGTCAACGTCGGTGCCGCCGTTCTGGACATATTCCAGCGCCTTCAGGGCAGAACCCTTGATGATCGGAATCTCGTCGCCCGGGAAATCGTAGCTGCTCAGCAGTTCGCGGATTTCCATTTCGACCAGTTCCAGCAGCTCTTCGTCGTCCATCATGTCGGTCTTGTTCATGAAGACCACGATGTACGGCACGCCAACCTGACGGGCGAGCAGGATGTGCTCACGGGTCTGGGGCATCGGGCCGTCGGGAGCAGACACAACCAGGATAGCGCCGTCCATCTGGGCAGCACCGGTGATCATGTTCTTAACATAGTCAGCGTGGCCGGGGCAGTCCACGTGAGCGTAGTGGCGGGTAGCCGTCTCGTACTCAACGTGAGCGGTGTTAATCGTGATGCCGCGGGCCTTTTCTTCCGGCGCCTTGTCGATTTCGTCATAACGCATCGCCTGCGCTTCGCCCTTCTGGGACAGCGTCATGGTGATGGCGGCGGTCAAGGTCGTCTTGCCATGGTCAACGTGACCGATGGTGCCGATGTTAACGTGGGGCTTTTTGCGCTCGTAACGTTCCTTAGCCATTGGAATTTCCTCCTTTATGTTCGCGTAAAACTGCGAAGGTATCTTCGCTGCTTTCCGGCGGCAGATGCGGTTGTGGAGCAGGCGATGGGAATCGAACCCACAAGGCCAGCTTGGGAAGCTGGAGTTTTGCCACTAAACTACGCCTGCATGTCCCGCATCAAGCCTAACCAGACTTGTCAGACAAGGTATATTGTAAACATTTAAGACCGGATTGTCAAGCCTTTCGGACAATTTTTCAGCGCGATTATGAAAAAAGTTTGTTCGTACTGAAAAACTGTCCGAAATTTGTCTGTGATTTTTGGTTCATTCGATGAACATCGCGTCTCCGAAGCTGAAGAAGCGGTACTTTTTCTGTACAGCTTCGCGGTAAACGTCCAGTGCCGTCTCGCGCCCCATGAAGGTGCTGACAAGCATCAGCAGGGTGCTCTGCGGCAGGTGGAAATTGGTAATCAAGGCATCCACCGCCTTAATTTTCTTGCCGGGATAGATGAAAATCGCCGTGTCGCCCGCGCCGGGGTGCACGATACCATCCTCCGTCGCAACCGTTTCAATCGTGCGCACGGACGTTGTGCCGACACAAATCAGCCGTCCACCGCCAGCGCGGATGGCGTTGAGCGTGTTCGCCGCTTCCTCCGTCACCTGATACCACTCGCTGTGCATCACATGTTTGTCAACATCTTCCACCTGAACCGGGCGGAACGTCCCCAGCCCGACGTGCAGCGTCACCGGCACGATGGTCACGCCCTTGGCACGGATGCGTTCGAGCAGCTCCGGCGTGAAGTGCAGACCTGCCGTCGGTGCAGCGGCAGACCCTTCATTCTTGGCGTAAACGGTCTGATAGCGGCTCTGATCCGCCAGCTTTTCGTGGATATACGGCGGCAGCGGCATCTCGCCCAGCCGGTCGAGCAGTTCCTCGAAAACGCCTTCATAATGGAAACGGACGATGCGTCCGCCGATCTCCGGCACACTTTCCAGAATCTCGCATTTGAGCAGTCCGCCGCCGAAAACACACGTCGTGCCGGGCTTCAGGCGGCGTCCGGGGCGGACAAGCGCCTCCCAGTCCGTCTGATTTTTCCGGCGCAGCAGCAGCACCTCCACCGGCACGCCCGTATCTTCCTTCTCGCCCAGCAGACGCGCGGGAATGACCTTCGTCTCGTTGATGACCAGCGCGTCGTTCGGGTTCAAATAGTCAATAATATCGTAGAAATGCTTGTCCTCGCGCTCGCCCGTCGCGCGGTGTACCACCATCAGGCGGCTGTGATCACGCGGTTCGACCGGGGTCTGCGCAATCAGTTCTTCGGGCAATTCATAATCAAAATCGGATGTTTTCATAACAATTCACCTTATTTTCAATTGCATCAAATACGCATTTTTCATCGCGCCGTCTTTCAGCACAAAAGCGTCCGGGTGGACGCCGACGACGCGGAAGCCGACCTTCTCGTACAGCGCCTGTGCGCGGCTGTTGCCCTCAATGAATTCCAGCTCGACCTGTCGAACCTCCGGGTGCGCTTTCGCCACGTCCACTAACTCCGTCAGCATTGCCGTCCCAAGCCCAAGACGCCAGTAGGCGCGGCGGATGCTGATAGCGACGTTCGCACGGTGGCGCATTTTCAGTCGCGTGGAAAAGTTGATATTCGCCACGCCCGCCAGCTGCCCGTCCACCCACGCGGTCAGCATCAGTTCGTTGTCATCCGCTGTAAGCCTCGTCAGAAACGTCCGCTCGCCCTCATCGGTCAGGCTTTGCCGTTCCTCCGGGCACGCCAGCAGGAACTCCGTCTCACCGCAGACGTCCAACAGAAAGCGAACCATCTCCGCCGCATCATCCGGGTGTGCAGAGCGAAGCAGAGCTGCGCGTCCATCCCTGCAAATTACTTCTCTTTCTTCACATTTCATGCTCACAGCTCCATTTTCAGCTGATTATTGTTCCCCTGCCCCGGCGGCGTGCGCTTCATGTGCTCCCACGCGGCGGGCGTGCACATTCTGCCGCGCGGCGTGCGCATCAGGAAGCCGAGCTGCATCAGGTACGGTTCGTAGACGTCCTCAATGGTCACGGCGTCCTCGCCCGTCGTCGCCGCGAGGGTGTCCAACCCGACCGGGCCGCCGCCGAACTTGTCCATCATCGTGCCGAGGACGGCGCGGTCTACCTTATCCAGTCCAAGCTCATCCACGCCCTGCATGGCAATCGCCTCCCGCGCGACATCGAGGCTGATGACGCCGCCGCCGCGCACCTGCGCATAGTCGCGGACGCGTTTGAGCATCCGGTTTGCGATTCGCGGCGTACCGCGGCTTCGGCGCGCAATTTCCATGATGCCTGCGTCCTCCGCGTCAATCTCCAGAATCGACGCGCTTCGGCGGACGATTTGCGCCAGTTCCTCCGGCTTGTACATTTCCAGCCGGAAGAGAATGCCGAAGCGGTCGCGCAGCGGGGCGGACAGTTGACCCGCGCGGGTTGTCGCGCCGACGAGCGTGAATTTCGGTACAGCGACGCGAATCGACCGCGCGGTCGGGCCTTTGCCAATCATGATGTCGATGGCGAAATCCTCCATCGCGGGGTACAGCACCTCCTCCACCGAGCGGGAGAGGCGGTGAATTTCGTCGATGAACAGCACGTCCCCCTGATTGAGGTTCGCCAGAATTGACGCGAGGTCGCCGGGACGCTCAATCGCCGGGCCGGACGTAACGCGGATGTTCTGCCCCATTTCCGCCGCGACAATGGTCGCCAGCGTCGTTTTGCCCAGACCGGGCGGGCCGTAGAGCAGCATATGATCCAGCGCGTCATGGCGGGTAAGCGCCGCCTGAATGTAGATGCTCAGGCTGTCCTTAACCGCCTGCTGACCGACGTACTCCCGCAGGGTATGCGGGCGCAATGTCGTCTCCACCGCGCTGTCTTCGGGCTGAAAGTCGCCCGTCACCAATCTCTCTTCCACTTTTTATCCTCACATTCCTGCCATTGCGCGCAGCGCCAGCCGAATCAGTTCATCCGCCGGGGCATCCTTGTCCTCCACATGCGACAGGGCATCGCGTGCCTCGATGGCGGAGTACCCCAGCACCGTCAGCGCCTCGATGGCTTCGGCGAAATTATCCGCCGCCGCGCCTGATGTCGGCATGGCCGCTTTGCCCGTCGGCTGATTGATATCCGCCTGCGTGACCTTATCTTTGAGTTCCAGCGCGATTCGCTGCGCCGTCTTTTTGCCGATGCCCGGCGCGCGGGAGAGGGCGTTGACATCCCCCAGCAGAATCGCGAGGTTCAAGTCGCGCAGGGGCATAGCGCCGAGCAGGCCGAGCGCGGTTTTTGCGCCGACACCGCTGATGCCCGTGAGCGAAAGGAAGAGCTGCTTTTCCTCCTTTGTTGCGAAACCGAAGAGTTCCATCGCGTCTTCGCGGACGGAAAGGTAGGTATAGCAGCGCATTTTCTCGCCCATCGGCGGCGCTTCCTGCAAGGTGGTCATGGAGCAGTTGAGCTGATAGCCGATGCCGCCAGCTTCAAGGACTAAGGAATTGGTCGTTTTTTCGCACACGCGACCTTCGATAAATGCGTACATGGTGGTTATCTCCTTGGGTAGAAATAAACGTGAGAGAAAATATAGTCGAACAGTAACTATAAAGCCTTCCAATAAAAATCGAGTATGGGAGTGTGCAGCCCGAAGGGGTCAAGGGGGCGACCGCAGACTTCGTCTGTTTCCATTGCCCCCTTGTCGCCTCCGCAGAGGCGAAACCCTCTGCAACAATTAAAGACTGCTGTTTTTTCAGACAGCCAGCGTTGATTTTCCTACCAATCTGGTCATTGCCATACTTCCAGAGGGCAAAGAAAACGAACGAAGTTCGCGATCGCCCTCTGGACTCCTTCGGCGGTCGCCTCCCATGCAGATTGAACTGTATTGGAAGGCTTTTTAGTTACTGGCAGGGACGCTTCGCTGCCTGCGCCTTGTTGGCTGTTCCCTTTGAGTAGTTTTGACGAGCAACGGTTGGGGCGTTGCCCCAAACCCCACAAGGGGCGCCGCCCCTTGACCCTGCAAGGAGGAATCCCCCCTTGACCCCTCCGCGCGATTGAGTTGACTTCTTCTTCATACTCCTTCCGCGTGGGGCGCTTTGCCCTTCCCCTCCCCCTATTTCATCCTGAATTGTTCCTTCGCCGCGCCACACTGGCAATGCGTTATCGCACACGCAATCGCATCCGCCGCGTCATCCGGCTTCGGTATCTCCTTCATCCCCAGCAGTAGCTTCACCATCTGCTGAATCTGCTTCTTATCTGCCTTCCCATACCCCGTCACCGCCTGCTTAATCTGCATTGGCGTATACTCATACAGGCTCTCCGTATACTCCGCCGCGCTGATAATCGCCGCGCCGCGCGCCGCCCCAACCATCAGCGCCGTCGTGACGTTCCGCGCAAAGAACAGCTCCTCAAACGCCACGTCGTCCGGATGATAGATGTTCACGAGGTCGCGTACACCCAATTGCAGTGCCCGCAAGCGGTGTTGCATCGGCACACCCGCCTGCGTTTCCACACAGCCGTAGCCAAGTAGACGCATCCGTGCGCCCTGCGCCTCCACCACGCCCCAGCCCATCAGCGCATAGCCGGGGTCAATGCCTAAGACAATCATTGCGACCTCCTGTTATATAGATGGCGCTTCCGAACATAAGCTCCATCTATTGCAGGGAAGTTTCGCCTCTGCGGAGGCGACAAGGGGGCATTCCGATTGCCCCCTTGACCCCTTCGGGCGACCTTCCGTTAAGATAGGATTCTATGTTCGCTCTTTATGATACCGCTTCTTTCGCCCCGTGTCAACCGAACACACGAAATTCATTCAACTTCTCCCCGCAAGGCTTGACGAATTCGCCGATTCACGGTACAATGAAGCAGATGGAAACCCCTTTCCCATTTTGCACGATTTCGACACATTAACGAGGAGGAATTTTCCGATGAAGTATGTTCTTGGTATTGACCTTGGCACGTCCGGCACCAAAACGGTGCTGTTCGACCAGTATGGCACGGCGGTCTGCTCCGCGCTGGTGGAGTATCCGCTGTATCAGCCGCACAATGGCTGGGCGGAGCAGAAGCCGGAGGACTGGTATCATGCGGCGGTGGACACCATCCGCAGCGTGCTGACGAAGTCCGGTGTGGATAAGAAGGACGTCGTTTCGATGGGCATCAGCGGTCAGATGCACGGTCTGGTCATGCTGGATGAAGCAGGGAACGTCCTGCGCCCGTCTATTATCTGGTGCGACCAGCGCACGGCGGCGGAGTGCGACCAGATTCACGAAATTGTCGGCCGCGATCAGCTGATTTCCATTACGGCAAATCCCGCGCTGACCGGCTTCACGCTGTCAAAGCTGCTGTGGGTGCGCAATCACGAGCCGGAAGTGTACGCCAAGTGCCGTCACATCCTCCTGCCGAAGGACTATGTGCGCTATATGCTGACCGGCGATTTCGCGACTGAAGTCAGCGACGCATCCGGGATGCAGATGCTCGATGTGCCGAACCGCTGCTGGTCGGAGAAGCTGCTGAACATGCTGAACATCGACCCGTCGCTGCTGGCGAAGGTGTACGAATCCTGCGAAGTGACGGGCCATATCTCCAAGGCGGCGGCGGAGCTGACCGGGTTGAGTGAAGACACGCTGGTCGTCGGCGGCGCGGGCGACAACGCGGCGGCGGCTGTCGGCACGGGTGTTGTCGAGGACGGGCGCGCGTTCACCACCATTGGCACGTCCGGCGTTGTGTTTGCCCACACGGACAAGCTCGCCATCGACCCCAAGGGGCGTGTGCACACGTTCTGCTGCGCTGTGCCGGGCGCATGGCACGTCATGGGCGTGACGCAGGCGGCGGGTCTGTCGCTGAAGTGGTTCCGCGACAACTTCTGCATGGCGGAGAAGGAAGCCGCCGCGCTCATGGGCGAAGACCCCTACAACCTGATGAACAAGCAGGCGGCGCAGTCCCCCATCGGCGCGAACAAGCTGCTGTATGCCCCCTACCTGATGGGCGAACGCACCCCGCACCTTGACGCGGACTGCCGCGGCATGTTCTTCGGCTTGAGCGCGATGCACACGCGCCGCGACCTGCTCCGCGCGGTCATGGAGGGCGTCACCTACTCTTTGAAGGACTGCCTGAATGTGCTGGCAGAAATGGGTGTTGCGCCCGAAACGATGCTGGCTTGCGGCGGCGGCGGCAAGAGTCCGCTGTGGCGGCAGATGCTGGCGGACGTGTTCCAGATGCCGGTTGCGACGACAGTGAACACGGAAGGTCCGGCGCTGGGCGTGGCAATTCTGGCGGGCGTCGGCGCGGGGCTGTACGCGAGCGTGCCGGAAGCGTGCCGGGCGATGATTCATGTGAATCCGGCGCAGAACCCGATTGCGGAGAACGTGCCGCAGTATGAGAAGGTGTATGCGCTGTATACGAAGCTGTATCAGGCGAATAAGGGGCTGTATAAGGAATTGGCGAAGCTGTAAGGGCTGATTGCTTCGGGACGCCAAAGCGCAGCACGCGGAAGGAGCATGGTAGAAAAACCAACTCAATCGCGCGAAGGGGTCAAGGGGCAATTGCCCCTTGCGGAGTCCAGAGGCGGCGCCTCTGGTGGGGCTTGGGGCAACGCCCCAACTGTTCCACGGGCGACCAGTTATGCCAAACGCGCTCAACAAAGGGCGCAGGCAGCGAAGCGTCCCTGCCAGTAACTTTGCGCGTCCGCAGACGCGCCCCCAAGCTGCTCTTTCAACCTATTCAACATTGTCGCGCCAGATGGGCGCGACTGACCAGCATCGGGAGAAGTCGTTTTCTCTCGGTGCTGGTCTTTTTTGTTGCAGGGATTTCGCCTCTGCGGAGGCGACCAGAGGGCTTTGCGGTCGCCCTCTGGACTGCTTCGCAGCGCACACTCCCATAATTGATTTTGTTTGTTGCATGGAGAACCGCGTCTATGGGCATAATTCAGGCGCGCAAAATCCCCCCATGCAAAAAGCCGCCGCGTTTTGCCCGCAGCGGCTATTGTTATCCACAAAGATTCCACATTTCTTGCACTTATTCCACATCCATGTCCTCGAATGCTTCCAGCCCCTTCTTTGCCTCCGCCTTTGCGTCGCCGTGGCGGACGAAGCACATCGTGACGAAGCTCAGGGCGGAGAAAATTGCAGCATAAGGGAAAAGCACGCGGTAGTCGATGGCGCGCATCAAAGAACCCGCGGCAATCGGCGTGACAACCTGCGCAACCATCGAAAACGTGTAGTAGTAGCCCGTGAAGCGCCCGATGTCGCTGCCGCGGCACATTTCCACTACCATCGGCAGAGAGTTGACGTTAATCGCCGCCCACGCCAGACCAACCAAGGCGAAAACGACGTACATCACCGGGGTGATAACGCTCGACGTGCAGGTGAGGACGAAGCCGAGCAGGAAGCAGAGCGTCAGCAGGGCAACGCCAAGCTGAATCGTCCGCTTTCGCCCGATTTTCGCTGCCAAAGCGCCAATCGGGATGTAGGAGCAAATCGCGCCCGCCGTCGCGACGAGCAGGCACGTTGATGCGCCGCCCAAGCCCTCGCCCATCACCTGCTCAATGTACTTCGTGAACCACGTCGTCACGCCGTTGTAGGCGATAAACCAGAGCGAAATGGACGCCAGCAAGAAGGTCAATGACCGCTTGACCTCCTTCGGCAGCACTTCGTTGCCCGATTCATCCTTCGCGGCGAGGTTCCAATCCGGGTGCTGCTTCTCCAGCGCGCGGTTCTCTTCGGACAGCCTCTTTTCCTTCACCGTCAGCGCCAGCACAAGCACCGATACTGCCATAATCAGCGACACGATGATAAACAGCGGCTGATAATCCACATGTCCCGCCACCTTGCGCGACGCGGGGTACAGCACTGCCGCCAGCGCCAGATACAGAATGCCGCCGACCGCGCCCATCAGGTTGATGACGGCATTGCCGCGGCTGCGCAGGGGCTTCGGGGTCACATCCGGCATCAGCGCCACCGCCGGGGAGCGGTACACGCCCATCGCAACAAGCAGCAGCGCCAGCACCGCGATGAACAGCCCCAAAATCAGCGGCGAGGGCGACGCGGCATAGGCGTTGTCCAGCACGGGCAGCAGGTTCATCAGTATGATTGCCGCCGCTGTGCCGCCAATGATGTAGGGCATCCGGCGGCCAATGCGCGTGTTCGTCTTATCCGACAAAGCGCCGAAGAGCGGCAGCAGGAACAGTGCCAGCACATTATCCGCCGCCATGACCGCGCCCGCAATCGTCTCGTTCAGGTGGAAAGTATCCGTCAGAATCAGCGTCATCACGCTGTCATACATCTGCCAGAAAATGCAGATGGACAAGAACGCCAGACCGACCAGCATGGTACGCTTGGTGTTGAGCTTCACGGCAAATTTCGCCCCTTTATTGAATAATCCGTTCCAGTTTATCACGTTTTGCGCCGAATGTCCATGCGTTCACACAGATTTCGTTCTTCCTTTGCGGAATTCTTACGTTTGCGCATTTTTTCCTTTACGAAACCGATTTTCCGTTGTATAATAAGAAATGGTACTCGATAAAGAGGAGGCGAACGGAGCATGGAGACGGGCAAACGATGCCTGATTGTCGTGGACTACCAGAAGGACTTTGTGGACGGTTCTCTCGGCTTTGAGAAGGCTGTCACGCTTGACCACGGGATTGCTGAGAAAATCCGCCTGTATCACAGCCGCGGCGACGACGTGATGTTCACGCTGGATACGCACAGTGACGACTACCCGACCACGCAGGAGGGGAAAAATCTCCCCGTGCCGCACTGCATCGCCGGAACGCCTGGACACCGCCTGTTCGGGGAAACAGCGGCGTGCCGCCAAAAGCAGGACATGGTGTTCTTCAAGCCGTCTTTCGGCTCGCTGGAGCTGACCTGCTACCTGCGCACGCACCCGTATCAGGAAATCGAGCTGGTCGGCGTGGTCACGAACATCTGCGTGATTTCAAACGCCGTGCTGTGCAAGGCAGCGCTGCCGGAAGCGCGCGTGTCCGTGGATGCGTCGCTTTGCGCGTCCAATGACGAGGCGCTGCACGAAAAGGCGCTCGATGTGATGCGCGGACTGCAAATCAATGTGACAAATTTCGACAAATAAGATAGAACAGGATGGGCAAAGCAATGGCAAATCGACCGCAGGAAAACCCGACGATGCTCTGTGATTTCTATGAACTCACGATGGGCAACGGCTACTACCGCAACGGTTTCTACAAGCGCAATGTGTATTTCGACGTGTTCTTCCGCAACGTGCCTGACGGCGGCGGTTTCGCGATTGCCGCGGGGCTGGAGCAGATTGTCGAGTACATCCAGCAGCTGCATTTCTCCGATGACGATATTGCTTATCTGCGCGACAAGGGAATTTTCGACGAGGGCTTCCTCACTTACCTGAAGAACTTCAAGTTCCACGGCGATATTTACGCCGTCCCGGAAGGCACGCCCGTGTTCCCCGGCGAACCGCTGCTGACCGTCCGTGCGCCCGCGATTGAGGCGCAGCTGATTGAGACGTATCTGCTGCTGGAGATTAACCACCAGTCGCTGATTGCAACGAAGGCGAACCGCATCGTCCGCGCGGCGCAGGGACGCGCTGTGCTGGAATTCGGCTCCCGTCGCGCACAGGGGGCGGACGGCGCGGTCATCGGCGCGCGCGCGGCGTACATCGGCGGCGTGGCAGGCACGGCGTGCACGCTGACGGACGTGCTTTACGGCGTTCCGGCGGGCGGCACGATGGCGCACTCGTGGGTGCAGATGTTCCCGACGGAATACGACGCCTTCAAGACCTACTGCGAGCTGTACCCCGACAACGCGACGCTGCTGGTTGACACCTACAACACGCTCAAATCCGGCGTACCGAACGCTATCCGCGCGTTCAAGGAAATCCTGCTGCCGCGCGGCATCACCAATTTCGCCATCCGTCTGGACTCCGGCGACATTTCGTATTTGTCCAAGAAGGCGCGCAAAATGCTCGACGAGGCAGGTCTGCCGAACTGCAAGATTACCGCGTCAAACTCGCTGGACGAATACCTCATCCGCGACCTGATGATGCAGGGCGCGCAGGTGGACACCTTCGGCGTGGGCGAACGGCTGATTACGAGCAAATCGAACCCCGTTTTCGGCGGCGTGTACAAACTGGCGGCGATTGAGGATGACGAGGGCAACATCATCCCGAAAATCAAGGTCAGCGAGAATACAGCAAAGATTACCAACCCGCACTTCAAGCGCCTGTACCGCCTCTACGACCGCGAAAGCGGCAAGGCGATTGCCGACGAGCTGACCCTGCGCGACGAGGTCATTGACCCGACGAAGCCGCACGTCATCTTCGACCCGAACGCGACGTGGAAGACCAAGGAACTGACCGACTTCACCGTGCGCGAACTGCAGGTGCCGATTTTCCAGAACGGCGAACTCGTCTACGAGCTGCCCGAACTGAACGACATCAAGGCATACTGCCGCCAGCAGATTCACACGCTGTGGGACGAAGTGAAGCGCTTTGAGAACCCCCACACCTACTACGTTGACCTCTCCCAGAAGCTTTGGGACGTCAAGCGCGGACTGCTGGAAGCCGCAAAATGCTGATTTTCCCCTTCGTATCGCGATAAGGAGGCGTTTTCATGCGCGTAGAGCAGCAGAATCACCGGCTCATCATCCACGATGGCAGAAGCGAATGCTGGATTGACCCTTGGGGCAAGGACAGTCTGCGCGTGCGCATGAGCGCCGAGCCGGGCATGGACGACCACGACTGGGCGCTGACCGAACCGGTTGAAGCGACGGACGTCGTCATCCGCAGCGAAGTCATCGACACGACCGATCCGTGGTACAAGGGCGAGGAGTGGGCGAAGTACCACCAAACCGGCACGGAATGGACGCTGACGAACGGCAAAATCACCGCGAAAATCTCCACCGAGGGGTGGATTACGTTCCTGAACCAGCGCGGCGAGGTGCTGACGGCGGAATATTGGCGCAACCGCGACCGCATCAACCGCTACTGCGTCCCGCTGCGCGTTCCGGCGCGCGAACTCAAGCCCATCCCCGGCGGCACGGATTTCTCCCTCACCGCGCGCTTCGAGGCGTATGACAACGAGATGATTTTCGGCATGGGGCAGTATCAGGATCGCCATTTGAACAAGAAAGGCTCTGTGCTGGAGCTGGCGCACCGCAATTCGCAATCAAGCGTGCCGTTCTTCGTGTCCAGCCGCGGCTACGGCTTCCTGTGGAACAATCCGGCAATCGGTACGGCGGCGTTCGGCACGAATGTGACGGAGTGGTCGGCAAAATCCACCAAAAAGCTGGATTATTTCATCACGGCGGGCGACACCCCGGCGGACATCGAAGCGAACTACACCGCTGCGACCGGGCGCACCCCTATGATGCCCGAATACGGCATGGGCTACTGGCAGTGCAAGCTGCGCTACCGGACGCAGGAGGAACTGCTGTCTGTCGCGCGCGAAATGAAGCGCCGCGGGCTGCCGCTGGACGCCATCGTCATCGACTTCTTCCACTGGACACGGCAAGGTGATTTCCGCTTTGAGCCGCGGGACTGGCCGAATCCGCAGGCTATGGTGGATGAGCTGAAAGCAATGGGCGTGGAGACGGTCGTCTCCGTCTGGCCGACCATCGACGAAAAGAGCGTCAACTTCGGCGAAATGGCAGAGCGCGGCTTGCTGGTGACGGCTGACCGCGGCAACGCGATTGCCATGACGTGGATGGGCAACACGTTCTTCTTCGACGCGACGAACCCGGAAGCGCAGGCATTCGTCTGGGAGCAGTGCAGGAAAAACTACTACCAGTATGGCATCCGCTGCTTCTGGCTGGACGAGTCCGAGCCGGAATACGGGCCGTATGACTTTGACAACTACCGCTATTACGCCGGCCCTGCCCTGCAATGCACAAACACCTACCCCGTCGGCTACGCAAAGTGCTTCTACGATGGATTGCGCGAAGCGGGCGAAACGGAGATTCTGTCGCTTGTGCGCTGCGCATGGGCGGGCAGCCAGAAATACGCCGTTCTCACTTGGTCGGGCGATATTTCCTCCACCTTCCGCGCGATGCGGGAGCAGCTGCAAGCGGGTCTGAGCATGGGCATGGCAGGCATTCCGTGGTGGACGAGCGACATTGGCGGCTTTCTCGGCGGTCAGGTGGATGACCCGGCGTTCCGCGAACTGCTGGTGCGCTGGTTCCAGTGGGCGTGCTTCTGCCCGGTCTTCCGGATGCACGGTGAGCGCAGCCCGTGGTACGAGCGCGATCAGGAGTACATCGGCGACGTGCGCCAGCTGACAAGCGGTCAGAGCAACGAAGTCTGGTCGTTCGGCGACGAGGTGTATGATATTCTGCGGAAGTACCTGTTCGTGCGTGAGCGGATGCGCCCGTACATCCGCGAGGTGATGCGCGCCGCCCACGAACACGGCGACCCAGTCATGCGTCCCCTGTTCTACGGCTTCCCGGCGGATAAAGCCGCGTGGTCTGTGGAGGATGAGTACCTCTTCGGCGCGGACGTGCTGGTTGCCCCGGTGCTGGAAGCGGGCGCAAGGGTGCGCGACGTGTATCTGCCCGCAGGGGCTGACTGGGTGGATGCCGCGACGGGCGCGGAATACACCGGCGGACAGACCGTGCGCATGGACGCGCCGCTGGACACCATGCCCGTGCTGATTCGGAAGGGCAGCGGGGTTAAGGTGTATTCGGACGACTGATTATTGATATATGAAAGCGGCGTATGTGCGGATAAATGCACATGCGCCGCTGTTTATTTGGTTGCTGCTGAATCCACTGTCTCTGCATCTCGTCGAGCTTGCTCAGCGCCTCTTCCTTCGTCAGGTCTTGGTGGAAATACGCCATCAGGACATCCGTCGCGCTCTCCTCGCCCCAGAACATGCCGGAGATGATTGCCCCGGTATGCAAGTCGAAGTGTGGCAGCATCTCGCGGTAGGCTTGCAGTTCTTCCTCCGTCACGCCCGGATTCACCAACCCGTCGGTATCCTCGAACAGCTCGAAGTTCGACTTGTCGCCAATGTCGGATTCCGCCACAGCTTCGATAAACGCGTTCGCCAGCGCCTGATGTTCGCTGTCCGCGCGGATGACAAGCATCTGCAAGTAGGTGATGATGCACGGTTCGCCCTCCGCATCGAATGCGGGCGGCAGAATGTACTGCTCGTTTTCCTCAAAGCCGATGACAACCGGTGTGAAGCCAGCATTTGTATACAGACTGCCTGACTTTTCGCCCCATGCGGCGGCATTCCACGGTTTTTTCTCCGCTTCGTTCATCTGAAAATCCGCCACGCGCAGAAAGTCCAAGCTGTCCAGCATATCCGCAAAATCTGAAGTGCTGAAATCACGGTACGTCCCCCGCGTGCCGTCCGTCTGATAGTACTCGCACAGGTACGCAATCACCAGCTCATCCAGCGTGTATTCCAGCAGCGTTTCCGGCACATTCTGGTCGGTAAAGCTGCTGTCACTGCCGACGGTGATGGACGTGTCGTACCACTTGCGCATCTGCTCGATGTACTCGCTCATCGTCGTCGGCACTTCGCCGAGGAAGCTGCCGTACGTCCGCAGAAGCTCCGTGTTCACCGTGCGCGTGTTCGCAAGCACTGCGCGCGGATAGGCGTACACCTGCTGCTGATAGGTCACATAATCGCGGAAAGGCGTGTACATCTTCGCCATGTTCGCAAGCAGGGTTTCGGAGGACAGCGGCGCAATCAGCCCCTGATGCACCAAGCGGTCTAAATTGGTGAAATTGCTCACCGTCAGGAACACGTCAACGTTCGTGCCGTTTTCCAGCGCATCGTCCATTTGCTCGGTTGTCATGATTTCAAAGCGCACTTCCACGCCCGGATGCTGTTCGCTGAAGCGGTCAGCGGCTTTTTGCATCCACCGCACATCGTGCTCTTCACAGGCGACTGTCAGGACGGTGGATTCCGGCGTTTCCGCAAAGGCGGCGTACACCGGGTTCAGCAGGATCATCACCAGCAGAATCGGCAGAAACCATCGTTTCATGTTCATTCCTCGCATTTCTCGTCGTGTCGTACTGCGCTTATGCTGCGTTCATGGGCGTGTGCAACGGATTCACCTCTTTCGGACGATGTTTGTCCAAAGCGGCTTTCATGTTTCCATTTTCACCATAACATAAGTTGTTTCATTTGTCAAGTATTTTTTGTTTTGTCATTGGAAAAAAACAGCAATTATTCTTTCCACCGATACACTCTCTTCCGCCCCGCCGCGTCCACCGTCGATACGGCGATGTCCCCGCACCCTTCCGGCAGAACGCAGAACCACGGCAGTTCCGGCTGTTTCCGGCTTCGGCGGAAGCGCTGCATCACTTGCAGCCCCTCCGGCGTGATTTTGCCCACGCTCCAGCTTTCCAGCGTGTCCAGCTGCTGCTCGGTCTTCGGGAAGGATGGGTGCACGGCGTGAAAGCCCGTCAGCAGCAGCATCCCACCGTGGCCGTTGTACTCCCCTTCCAGCGGCGTTTCGTCCATCGTGCAGGGGCAGTCAATCGTCAGGTCGCTGCACTCCAAGCGGCTCGCCGTCGTCAGAATCGCCTCCGGGCTTTTGTCCACGCCGACAAAGCGGCAGCCCAGCGACTGCGCGGCTTCCATCGCTGTGCCGCTTCCGCAGCACAAATCCGCCACCATGTCCCCTTCGCGCACGACGGGCAGCAGCAGGCGCTCCAGCAGCTTCAGCGGCTTCTGCGTCGGATAGCCCGTGCGCTCCGGGTCTTTCTGCTGCAAGTGGCTGATGTCGCTCCACACGTCGCCCGGATACACCGGTGCATCATCGTAGTAGCGGTAGACCTTGCCGCCGGTGGTGATTTGGCTGTAACTCCGCCCGTTCTCGTCCACGCAGCGGCGCATGTGGTTCTTGCGGTGCTCCGCGCGCGCCAGCGGAACGCGCCGCAAGTCGAAGCGGTAGTCCTTCGAGCGCGCGTAAAGCAGGATGGTATCGTGCTTGCGGCTGAAGTATTTCTTCGCGCGCCCGCCGCTCTCGTAGCTCCAGACGATTTCGTTCAGGAACATATCCTCCCCGAAGATCTCGTCGCACAGCAAGCGGGCATACGCGCTCGTCCGCCAGTCCAGATGCAGATACAGCACGCCCGTCGGTTTCAAGAGGGTTTTCGCGCACTCAATCAGCGAGCGCAGCAGTTCCAGATATTCCTTCGTGTCGGCAAAGCGGTCGATATACGCCGGATATTCGGGCATCGGGCGACCCGTTTTCCAGCCGGACGTGCCGAAGCGGCGGCGGCGCGTGAACGTCTCCCCCGTCATGAACGGCGGATCAATATACACCGCCTGCACCTGCCCCGCCAGCGTTGACAGCGCGGGCTGCTGCTGGTAAGCATCCCCGCACAGGAGCAGATTTTGCCCCGACCCGGTGATTTCCCGCGAGATTTCTACCGCCTCAAACATGTTCCTTCCTCCCGCGATACTGCGCCCGAAGCGCCTTTAATTCGTCCTGCATGTCCGTCAAACGCCGCAAATGCGCCGCCTGCTGATCGTCCTGCGCAAGCAGATTCGCCGCCTGACGCACTGCCGCAACAAAATCCTGCGAAAGGGCGCTTTTCCCCTGCCGTGCCAGCGGGCAGACCGATTGCGCCGCCGCATCCGTCGCGATTTTCACGCCATCGGGGCGCAGGAGCATCACCAGCGGAAACATTCGGCACGCCAGCGGACGATTCGCGCGGCTGCAGCGCCCCTCGCAGACGAGAATCGTCCCGTGCGGCGAATCCACGAGCGTAAAGCCTTTTTCGCCGCGATACATTTCCGCCTCGCCCGGAAACAGCAGCATCCCCGTCTCCTCGCCGGGATGCGTTTGGCAGCACGCGCCGCCGCATACCAGCCCACAGTCCGTTTGCAGCGGGGTAATCTCTTCCAGCAGCTTTCGCGCCGCCACGAGCGATTCGGGAAGCATTCTCTCATCCTCCTGATGATTCTTGTTCTTATTTTACAACATTCTGCCCATTCTGCATAGCCCCTTGCAAACTTTTATCCCCCAAAAAGACAAAATGCCCGCTGATTTTCACCAGCGGACACCGTGGATTTTGCAATTACGCTTCCGGCGTCGCCACAAGGAAGCAGTAGTCATTCAGTTCCCCAGACTCTTCGGAGAAGAAGTTGTAGAACGTGAAGTTGTACAGGAAGCGCTCGGCACCATACACGCCATAGCCATCCTGATTGTGGTCGGTGGTGTCGTAGGGATCGGCGACGATAATCACGTCATCCTGCGTGGTTTCCGTGCCCATCGTGTCGTAGCCGATAATGACCTGCCAGTGGCCGCCCCAGTCGTTCCAGCCAATCATGATGGGGTTGCCCGCCGCCAGCTGCTGCTGGATGTACTCGAAGGTGAAGATATCCGCAACTTTCTCGCCCGCGTCGATGGCGGAGTAGCAGTTGAAACCGCCCACGCCGTTAAAGATATCCACCATTTGGCTCATGCTGGTCGCGCCGGGCTTGTCGCCAATCGTGCCACGCAGCTGCGCCAAGGTCTGCTCGTTGTAGTCGCCGAGCTTGCCGTACCAGTTCATCACCATCAGGGCGCTGACAACGCCGCAAGACCATTCGCTCGTCTGCTGCATGGTCTGGAAATGCGGCAGGATGGTCAGCGTGTCGGTCGAGGTCATGTTGTAGAAGTCGAGACGGCTGAAGTACGGGCTGTCCACATGGTCGCCCGCGCGTTCAACGCTGTCCGCGCCGTCTTCCGGGCTGAGATCCACCGCGTAGGGAATCTTCATCTCGTCGGAGTAGTTGCCGTGCGTTTCGTCCGCCAGCGCCGCGACGCTCAGGAGCATCGCCAGAGACAGGAGCAGGGAAAGGAACTTCTTCATGGGGGTCGTCCTCCTAATAAGTATTTCGTCGCAGGCTGGCTGGGTAAAGTAATGACAAAAATGGGTACGAAAAAAGGTGATGTTTGCACAGCACACACCACCCCGAAAGCATCTTTTCAGAAAGCGTTCGGAGATAAGGATAGGTTGTCAGAGTCAGCAGCAATTCCTTGCGGGACTGCCTCAAGTAAAGACTTACTTTTACTACTCTTATTGACCATTTCACAAGTTGCTGCGCGTCGTGACGCACAAGGGAAACCCGGTGAAACTGAGCTTTGAACTCATACGGCTTCCAAATGGAGCGAACCCGCATGGGGAAACCGTATAATCAATGAGATGCAGCGAAAGCTGCGTGCGAGTTTATACCCCGCATCGGCATTTGACCCGGCTGTCCGTTCGGCCTTGCGCCCCTTGCGGGACGGGTCAGTGTCTTTTACCCGGAATGACTCTAACTCATTCCTTATCTGCGACGGGGTTGATTATACTGAAAGTTCCCCCGCTTGTCAATACTCCCCGAAATATTTTTGTCGTTATTTGAACGTAATCGTCGCGGTGAGGATTTCCTTCTGCCACTGCGTCGCCTTGCCATCCTTGCCGAACACGCCGACGCGGCATTCCAGCTGCACTTCGCAGGATTTCAGATGGCTCGTGTCCGCCTCGGTCAAATCCACCTGAAAGCCTGCCGACACCGTGCCGTCCGGATTCTGCGTCAGGAAGGCACCGATAAGCGGTGTGTCCGTTGTCTGACCGTTGACTTTCAGGAATTGCAGGGTTGGCGCAGCTTCCATGCCAATAGGCACGAGCGTCTTGCCGTTCTGCTCCGCCCATTCCGCCCACGAAATGCCGCTGGGGTCGAGTTTTGCGTCGACTGGGGTCGTTAAACGCACTTCATGCTCCATGTCAGCTTCCACCGCGACCAGCTGCACACTTTCATCCGCGGAAATGACGGCAGACGCGAACAGCTGCCCGGTCTCCGGGGAGTAGATGCCATCCTGCACCGTGAAGGTCACGCCGCCGATGGTCAGGCTGTCGCCCGAAGTACCTGCCTCGCCCGTCAGCAGGCCCAAGCGGTCATCCGCTTCGTTCTCGATGGGATGCCCCGCGTTCCAGACCAGTTCCGTGTGCGTGACGACCGCTGCATACGCCGTCGTCAGCACCAGCACAAGCGCCGCCGCCAGCACCATCGCGCGCCGCGGGAACGCCACATGCCGGCTCTCCTCGCCCTTTGGAAGCGACGACGCAACCCGCTGCCGGAAGCTATCCGGCGTGTCGCCATAGGCGCGCTGCCATTTTTCCTGCTTCGTTTTATTCATCTTCCAACAGCTCCTTCAACTCGTCGGACTGCCGCAGCTTCTCTCTGCCGCGGTGCAGTCGGCTCTTGACTGCGCTCTCCCGTATGCGCAGCGTGCGGGCAATGGTGCGAATGTCCATGCCCTCCATGTAGTGCAGGACAATCGGCAGGCGCAGTGTATCCGGCAGCGCGGTCAGGGCGCGGCACAGCATCTCGTCCGCATTCTGTGCTTTCCATTGCGCCGGCTGATTTTCCCCGACTTCCGCCATCGGGATGATTCGGCGGCTTCGGCGCATGATGGCATAGCAGGGGTTAATATGTAAAGGAGGAATTAATCCTCCAATACATCATGACTGCGGTTCGTTTGTGGTGAATGGATGCGGTTATGAGGAAAGGAGCAGCATTCTACCTGTAACCGTTGACTGAACTACGAAAGGAGCTGCAACATGAACAACGAGCTTGAATCTAACCCGACTATCCCCTACGTGAAAGTTGGCGACTACTACTTTCCCAACTTTGCTTTACCACCGGATGCTGGTGACATTGGCTTCTGGGGCAGGCGGCGCAGGGAGTTCCTGCGGGAGCATCGTCCCGTTACCTTTAACCAACTGGTGCTGTCTGGCGAGCTATTCAAGTACCTTGCCCTGTTCAATCAGGAGGCTACTGAACGCTTGGAAAGCCTCATTCAGGGCATGAAGGTCGCCCAGGGCATCACAGAAAAGCTTAAGGGTCTCGATCAGATGGCATGGGTCGGCGCGATGAACAACATCCGTTCCTGTGCTGAAGAGATCGTCTATGCAGAGCTGGTGTATGTGTGATGAAGGAAGCTCTTAATGAACTGATACTATTTCCAGATTCAACTGCACCATCTGCTTGCGCCTTTTCCTTTCTGGCGTCCGCTCATTCCACTTAGCGTAGCGCTGCTACGCTGCGTTTCATTCACGTTAGCCAGAATGAAAAATTCGCGGCGCATCTTGGTGCATTTTTATCTGGAAATAGTATGAACACCTACTTCTGGAATGTCGGGAATGACATTGCCGACATCCGTCTGCTGGCAGAAGGTGCATTTGCGTTGTTCGAGGGCGATGCTGAGTCCCTGCACCGTCTGGGCATGAAGAACAATGAGGAAGTCGCCGCATCAGCGTTCGATACCATTGGTACGGCGCTGTATGATCTGCGCGAACGGATTGCTGAGATGCAGACCATGCATCTGCAAGAAACGCTCCAGCAAGGCACAAACAGAAAAACCGAATGAAGGGCAATAAAATACGCTGCCGGAGAGGAGGAGGCTCTCCGGCAGCCAAAGGAGGATTACGGCTACAGCCGCTGATGCGTATCCCTGCAAAGGATCAGCCGCTGCAGCTATGCGGTACGTGAACCATCATCGTACGGACATGCTGGCTCACGGTAACCAACGATTACTTCGCGGCTTCGCCTTCCGGGAAGATGATCTTGTTCACGAAGAAGAACACGACCATCGAAACGCCGCCATTGAGCACGGTCGTGCCGATGTTGTACAGCCAGGGCGCGACCCATTGACCAGCCACGTCCACCCAGATGCAGTTGATTGAGTTGACGATCACCGTCACGATGCAGAAAGCCACGACATACCATGCGATCTGCGGGCCGACGGGGCGCTTGCTGCGGAACACAAAGCTGCGCTGGATCGGGAAATTGATGGCTTCGCCGATGACCATGGCGATCATGTAGGCAATGAAGTAGCCCAGGCCGCCCATCACCGCGCCGCCTTCCTTGACCGCGTAGCCGAAGATGTTCCAGGTGAAGGGCTGACCGAAGATCTCCGCCTGGATGCCGGGCCAGCCGAAGTCAATGGCCCACAGATCCTTGAAGGCCAGTGGCAGGAAGGTCAGGATCAGATACTTGATGACGGTAACGAGGTTGCTGACGATCACAAACAGGCCGCCCTCACGGATCCACCTGGATGCGCTTGGGTACTTGTCAGCGAAGTTTTTCCACCAGTTAATAACAGCATTCATATTTTCGCCTCCATTACTTTGCTTTGGTGAGCTTGGGCCGGTTCAGGAAGTGCTTCACCAGCCGTCCGATGCCCCGGAAGAGGTGGCCGTTGACGATGAAGCGGATGTCGTCCGCCATGTCCATGGTGATCATGCCTCCCATCATCTTGCCCATTCCGCGGAAGGGAATGTTGTAGATGAACAGCAGGTTCAGATCGGGCTTGCCGCCCGCGATGGCTTTTGCAATCATGCTGCCGAGGAGCTTGGCAACCATGCGGCAGATGGGATTCTTGGCGTAGGCCATCTGACGGATGGTGTCATTCATGCCCAGTGGCTGGCTGCGATCCCAACGCTTCTGCGGGATGGGATGCCCCAGCAGCGCCGCAAAGGATGCATCCGGCACAGCATGTACATCGCAGGTGCGGTAGCAGTCCAGCAGCTTTGCACGGGCAGGATTGCCAGCCGCGTAGGGATCGGCCGCCCCGGTACCCTTGACCTCAAACTTGCTGCTCATGCGGATGTCCTCACTGGACGCGGCGATCAGGATGTCGTATGCGCCGCCCTCGACCTCGAACTTGTTGGTCGTGACGTTGAAGTAGCGGAAGGTGTACCCATCGAAGGGGATCGTGACGGCCTTCTCTTCGCCAGCCTCCAGATGGACGCGGGTGAAGCCCTTCAGCTCCCGGGCAGGACGGATGACTTTCCCGCCGGGCAGGCTGATGTACAGCTGCACGACCTCATCGCCTGCGCAATCACCGGTGTTCTTCAGCTTGAAGGCTGCGCCCTTGTCGGTGACGGTCAAGTCGCTGTAGGCGAAAGTGGTATAGCTCAGACCAAAACCGAAGGGGAAGCGTACTTTCTTCTTCGTGGTCGTGGTGTAGCGGTAACCCACGTAGAGGCCCTCGCGATACTCGGCGGTGTATTCCGTGCCGGGATAGTACTGGCTGACAGGCAGATCGGTGTAGGCCACCGGGAAGGTCTCCGCCAGCTTGCCGCCAGGGTTGACCTTGCCGCTGAGCACGTTCAGCACCGCAGGCGCAGCGGCCTGACCGCCCAGGCAGCCATACACGAGGGCTTCGCAGCAGTTGATCCACGGCATTTCCACCGCGCTGCCGGCGCTCAGCACCACAATAATCACATGCGGGTTGACCGCGTGGATCTTCTCCAGCAGGTCGATCTGGTTCTGGGGCAGACGCATGTGGGTGCGGTCAAGGCCTTCCGTCTCGAAGGACTCCGGCAGGCCGATGTACATCAGTACGCACTCGGCGTTCTTGGCGAGGGCGATGGCCTGGGCTTCCAGCTCGGCGTTGGGCTTGTCCTGACGCTCAAAGCCCTGGGCATAGCCGACGTTCTTGAGGAAGTAGCCGGGAAGCAGCGCCATGGTGCTTTCCACGCACTCGGCGTTGACCATGCTGCTGCCCGCGCCCTGATAGCGGGGCTTTTCGGCAAAATCGCCAATGACGGCCACCTTTGCATCCTTGCGCAGGGGCAGAATGTTGCCCTCGTTCTTCAACAGCACGACGGACTTTTCAGCCGCTTCCAGCGCGTCCTTATGCTGCTGCTCCACGTCCACCGGAGCGCCGTTACCCTGCGGCAGAGACAGCACCACGTCCAGCAGTTCGGACACGCGCTGGTCGACTTCCTTCTCGGTGATGCGGCCTTCCTTGACAGCCTTTAACAGCTGGCAGGCGTTATCGTCACCGGCAGCAGGCATCTCCAGGTTCATGCCTGCCCGAACGCCCTCGACGTAGCTGTTGCTGCCGCCCCAGTCGGTCACGACCAGGCCCTGCCAGTCCCATTCGCCACGCAGGATGTCCTTCAGCAGATGCTGGTTCTCGTTGGTGTAGGTGCCGTTGAGCCGGTTGTAGGAGGTCATGATCGCGTGGGGCTTTCCCTCCTTCACGGCGATCTCGAAATTGGTCAGGTACATCTCCCGCAGCGTGCGCTCGTCCATCACGGAATCGGAGGACATGCGCAGCATCTCCTGGCTGTTGGCGGCGAAGTGCTTGGCACAGGCGGCAACGCCCTGCTCCTGTACGCCGCGGATGAAGCCAGCGGCCATCTTATACTATTTCCAAATGAAAATGCGCCAAGATGCGCGGCGAATTTTTCGTTCTGGCTAACGGGAACGAAATGCAGCGTAGCAGCGCTACGCTAAATGGAGTGAGCGGACGCCAGAACGAAAAAGGCGCAAGCAGATGGCGCAGTTGAATCTGGAAATAGTATTACCTGCCATGTAGGGATCTTCCGAATAGTACTCGAAGGAACGGCCGCACAGGCTGCTGCGCTTGGTGTTCAGGCCGGGGCCGAGGAGCACCTGCACGTTCTGCGCCCGGGCATCCTTGCCGACCACGGCACCCAGCTTCTGGGCAACGGACTCATCTCAGCTGTTTGCGTAGGTTGCAGCAGAGGGGATGCAGGTTGCCTTGGTGGATGCGTTCAGGCCCAGGTGGTCGCCTTCACCCGCTTGCTTACGAAGGCCACTGGGGCCGTCCGACAAGGTGATGGCGCATATAACGCAGCGCCCTCAACCTGACACTCGCCAGGCAGAGGGCGCTGCTTCAGATGATTGTCTCGCAGTATGCGCTGCTCCGTTTCCGTCTCACGCTCCGCTTATTGACTTTTCCTTTTCGTGGATGTGCCGCGGAAAACGACGAATCCCCATACAGCGATACCGACCGCTGCGATACAATCCAGTACAATCGTCAAGGTGATCCACCATTCAGTCCTGTATCCGAGCACCTTCACGTTAACGGAGTTGCTGTTCGCGACTGTATAGAGAATGTTGTGTGCTGCCTGACGAAGAATTGTTACATCTTCGGGACTGGTCGCGGCGGCGTCATCCCACATATATTCCGGCATGGACGTCAGGATTAAATCGTTTCCCGCATACAGCATCTGCCTTGCGTCCATCACCGAATTGCTCGTCTTATAGTCGGAAATCACCAAGCCTTCGAAGCCCCATTCATCCCGAAGAATCTCTGTCATGAGACGATAATCGCCGCCCGTCCATTTGGTACCGATCCGGTTGAAAGATGACATCACGCCGCTTGTGCCCTGATAGGCTGTGAGGCCATCCGCTTTCGCTGAAGGGACTTCTGCCGGATTATCGCTTCCTTTGACAGCAATTTCAAAAGGTTTGAGGTACAATTCGCGCAGCGCCTGTTCGGTACAGAATGTAGCGATACCTCCGCGGTTCGTTTCCTGATCGTTCAACGCAAAGTGCTTTAAGTCAGTATAGACACCTTTCGTCTTTGCGCCGTTGATTACGTTTACGGCAAGCTTTCCGGAGAGAATAGCATCTTCGGAATAATACTCGAAGTTTCTTCCTGCGAATGGAGAACGATGCAGGTTGACGGCCGGAGCATACCAGCCGGAATAAGGAAGCCCATTTCCGTCCACATCACCCCAGATGCCATTTTCACCGACGTTCTTTCCCATTTGATAAGCCAAATCCTTGTTCCATGTGGCACCGATCAGGATTTCGCAAGCAAAGGTGGTGTTCCCCTTATAGGACTCTTGCTTTCCGGGCATGAAGTTCACGAAGCCAATAGGCCCGTCGCTGTCATTTGTAAGGTTCTTGTCAATTGATACGATTGACGCCGTCTGGAAAGCGCCGTTATTGACAAGCTCCAGCATTTCATCGAACGAAAGCCTGTCCAGAAGGGTATCCCAACGCGCATCATGATAGGGAGCACCGATCAAATCGCGCAGCGTAATCGCTCGCTTGCCGCCCTTGCCGTCATCAATATCCGTGATATCCTTTCGCATCGCAGGGATTCCTTTGTCCTCTACCACTTCAGCGATCTTGGTATTATTGTGCGCTTTGCTGTCAAGCGCAGTGCGTTCAGAGGCTCCGTCAATAGTCATGATTTCGCGTTCCTCTGCGGTAAACGGCTTCGGGAAGGTTTTGTCAAAATCGGTACGGGACATGCCTTTCCGAATGACCTCACCCTCTGCGGTATCCACATAAACATCGGATAATCTGTATTGCAGGTCGTTGAAATCCTCTGTTGTATAGCGGTTTACCACGTCTTTCCCTGTCTTTGGATCTTGCGCAAAGAGGACATTATCTTTCAGAGTTGCAGTCGCCGAATCGTAAGCGTACCCGTCAATGTGAGAATTGGCGCTGATGAAGAACGTATAATCGCCTTTATCCAGCTCATATCCCTGAAAGCCATTGCCGTTCGCGTCATTATAATCGTAGGATGCCAAATCGTAGGCGTCGATCTCGAAAGTCGCTATGTATTCGCTGTTGGGCTTCAAAACCGGGGTCTTGGCAAAATCAACAAGCTGAACGTAAGCCTTTTCGATTTCTCCTCTGATGTAGGGCAACGATACATACAGCTCAATAACATCCTTACCGGCTTCTTTGCCTGTATTGACTGACTTTACCTTGATTGTCATGTGGCTGTCCCGGTCTTCAAGGTTTCCCTCAACAGAAACGATCTCTTGACTGAACGTCGTGTAGGACAGACCGTATCCGAACGGGAAAATCACGTTCTCTGCATACCACTCCTCGCCGTTGTCATACACATCTTCATTGAGGCACTTCACGGGACCATCATAGTCGTGCGCCCTCGTTTCGTAATAGCGGTATCCTGTGTAAATCCCTTCTTCATAAGCGACCATGAATTGACCGGCTACCGCAGAGCCGTTCTCCAAATAGGCAGATGCATCTTTACCGCTGTTTACCTGCGAATTATCGCCAAAATTCTGCCATGTGGGGTCTTTTGCGAAATTCCTCGCATAGATATCGGTTGTCCTGCCGGAGGGGTTGATGTTTCCGTTCAGAAAATCTCCAATCGCCTCTGCGCCCGTGGCTCCGGGGCCGCCGATCCAGACAACCGCATCAATGCGCCTGTCGTTTTCAAAGTTGTTGTACTGCGCAATGAAATCACACTGGAAGGGAGTCAGCGTATTCAAAACGACGATGACATTGTCAAACCTGGATGTAACCATGTCCAGCATATCATATTCGTTTTGGTCGAGCTGCAGGTAATGCCTGGTCGCGTCATCCGCCTGAGAACGTGGCAGATCCCAGCTTTCACCACCCAAGCGGGAGATCACCACGATCGCTGCATCCCTGTATCCGTTGAAGCTGTCTATGACCTCAGCATTATACAGGCTGAGCGGCGTCTCTCCGATATCAAGCGTGGGAGCACTGCTGGAGCCTGTACCGAGCGCCGGGCTGTTCGATCTACCCTTTCCGGACGCACTGCTCTCATAAAACTTCTTCAAAACGGGGTTATACTCAAAGCCGCCGGCTTCCAATCCGTCATACAGCGTCTTTGCGGTAACGCCGCTGATCCCGCCGGAGCCAGTGCCTCCGAGGACCAGATCAACGGAGTTTTTTCCAAATACACTCACCCTCGGCTTCCTCGTGACGCCATGGTCCGATTCAGGCGTTGCGATCGGCAGCGCATGATTCTCATTCAGAAGAAGCACAAAGCCCTCCCCGGCGATCTCAACATTGAGTTTGTCGCCCGCCTCTTTGGACTCTCTCTTCGTCTGATAATCGGATTTGTAAACCGCTGCGATGCTGTCGTCCTTAATCGGCATAGGACCGCCAAGCACAGTGCCCAGTATGGAATGGAGCAATCCGTGCTCCAGTATGGTCAGCGTAATCAAGATCGCCGCAAGGATCGCAGAAACAATTCCCCAGGTCTTTCTGCTCTTTGTGGATGCTCTCTTTTTCATGGCAATACCTCAATCGCGTTTACTTGTACAGGTTGTCGTATACAGGCGACCAGCTGAGTACAGCGGATCCGTAATTCGCAAGCTGAATATAGTCCACCATGGGCGCATTCGCCCTCGTCGTGCCGCCGATCACCGGGGAATCATTGTCTGTAATGAGTTCAATAACGTTTTCGCCTTTCTTCAGAGAAATATTCCCCAATGTAAATAACTGGAAGTCAGAGGTGCTGGATGGCTGAATGGCACCGGTGATACTCATCGTGATTGGCGTATAGTTGAGGGCATCACCGTTTACCGTAACCTTCCAGGCGTTCTCACCAGCAGGGCCAAACGTTGCGGATGCCTGTCCTTCGATTGCAGCACTCACCTTCAAGGTTGCGCCAGCGACATCCTCACTGCTGTTGATGACAAATCGCAAGGTCGCTCCGCGCTTATAGAGGTAAGTTACATAATATCCCTTATGCCCGGCTGCCAGCTGAGAATTGCTGAGCGGGAAATCGTTATCAATCAAGATGTTCTTATCATTTGTCGAGCCGATAATATCCTTGCCGCGGTTTTCTCCCGAATAACCGGGGAACAACTCGTTGGGATCAAATTCTACATACTCCGCATGAAAGATATCTGTGATAACGGGATCATGCTTCCAATGTGCGTAAATCCGCGTATCCTTCGTCGGCGTGTAAGGGAATTCGACAGGATTGCCGCCTTCCGTCGAAGCATACCAGCCCGCAAAGCTGTAGTTCTCGCGTTCCGGATCAGCCGCCGGCTTGTCAATCGGAGCTCCCGCCCCAGAAGTCTTCGTCTCAAACAGGGAGTTGTTGTCAACGTAGTTTGTCCAGAATACGACAGTATTCGTAACTTCCTGCCAGATTGCGTAGAGCGTGCAATTCTCTACAGGTTTATAAGGGAACTTCAAGGCCTTGCCGCCGGGTGTCAAGGACCATCCCTTCAGCTTATAACCGGTTCGCGTGGGTTCGGGGAGTTCGCTCTTCTTGATAGATTTTCCTTCGACAACAGTCTTTTCTGCTGCCGGTTCCGCACCATCGCAATTCATATCAAAGATGACGGTATATACGCCAGCTGTGCTCACCCAGTCTGCCACCAGCGTTATGTCATTCTTGACAGTGATCGGGAATTTGATCACGCTGCCGTCCAGAGAATCTTTATGCCATGAGAACAGCGTGAAGTTTTTTCTTTCAAGGGACGCCGGTTCCTTAAATACCGTGCCGTAGTTTGCTTCTACTGTTTCAACCTTTCCATCGAAATGATAGTCCAGCGTTACGGTGCAAACCTTGGCTGCCCACGCAGCGTACAGCGTCGCATCACCGCTCGGAGTATACGGGAAGGTCACTTCAGTTCCCTGACCATCTTTCTCCGTAAACCAGCCGGCGAAGGTGTATCCCTTGCGGACAGGCAGATCGGGCCGGGTAATGCTCCCATCATCATTTGTGATGACTGCGTAAGGACGTGAATTGCCGTCGGCGAATTCAAATCGTACTGTATACCCATCTTCTGCATAAGCTTGCGTGCACGCAGCAAAACTGCAGATGAGCACAGCTGAAAGGGAACAGAGGATCAGTAGCTTGCCAAGATTTCTCATTTTGCTATTCACTTCCCTGTTATTCTTGTCCGGGCTTTCGCTGACAGCCTATGTCTTGGGTGGGCATAGAACCCACCCAAGACATGCGTCTTTATTTGTCTATTGCTTAACAGTTTTCTGTCTGGAAATCACAGGCGTCTCACTGACAGGGCGAATCCGCTGCGACAAGCAGGATGACTTCACACTGCCGGCTCGCCGGAGAACCGTCCCTGATCATCAGTTGGAAGATCCCCAGACGGCATAGAGTGTGATTTCTGTGTCAAATACGGTTGCATCGGTCACATCGGGAGCGAACGCGTCCGCAGCAGTTGCCCAGCCGAGGAAACTGGAATCGCCGTTGACAGGCTCAACAACCTGGCTTTTGATTTCACCGAAGGTTACAGTTTTGCCGTCTTCGACACCAATGTTCAGCTTAGTCGTTCTGACCTCCTTGGGAGGAAGATTGACACCCGGATAGGGGGACGGGGTCGGAACATAGGAGATCATAGCACCGCCGTTGGTATTGAACGATACATTGAAGCCGCCGTTTACAGTGAAGGTGTACTGACCGGTATAGGTTTCCGGGTCACCGGCGCCATAAACAAAGATCGTACCGTTCGTGTACACAAGAATCACCTTTTGGTAAGTCATGGTGACGGTCACCACGAACTCACCCGCCTCGGTGGGCGTACCGGTGATTTCGCCGGTGTCGCTGTTCACCGTCAGTCCCTGGGGCAGTCCGGTTACGGTATAGGATTTGCTGGCATATTTGCCGATATCCGACTGCTGATACTCTTTTCCGTAAGCCCCGTCAACGCCATCAGCCCACTGTGCGTCTTCCGGAATCGGGCTGCCGGAAATCGCGCCGGTATAGGTCTCGCCAAGCATTGCGGTATTGGCTTCGATGGTGACGTTCTCCACAGGAACTTCTTCGAAGGCACCGACGGTGAGATTGATCTCGCTGGAACCCTTGATAAAGTTGAGGCCGTAGTTGCCCGCGATGCGGAGTGCTACATTGAATGTGCCCTGCTCATCGGGCGCGCCGGAAAGGACACCGGAGGCATTCATGTTAAGACCTTCCGGAAGTCCGCTTGCCGTGAGCGTATAGCCGGATCTTCCAAACACCTGATCAAGGGATGCAAGCGAGTCGGAACTGAGAAGGTTCGTACCTGCCACGGCAGTACCGCGCTTGAGCGACAGCTCTGTATTGCCCTGAAGCATATAAGCAGCGTAGCCGTTGCGCATGTAATGGCTGTTTGCGGTAATGAACAGAATGTTCTTTACCATGTCGCGCAGCCAGTAGTAAGAAGTTGCGCTTTCCATTCCGTCTGTTACACGAACTGCGGCAGGCGCGAAAGGATCATCACTGGGAATGTTCTCGACATTGGTCCGCCCGGTTTGATCATTATAGGTGGGCACCTTGAGCATACCCTTGCCGTCACGCGCATCGGTATCCCAACTGTATTCAAGGCCAACGTCGGAATAGTCGTTGTGGCCGATCGAACCCATTGCATTCAGAGGCAGGATACCGCCGCGGACAAGGTCGCCCATAGGCCATCCGCACATCGGGTTGCCATTGACCCAGAAGTCGGTGACGGAGAAGCCCCTGTAGCCCCATTCGTTGATGTACATTTGCTGGTTGATCGCATAGCTGGCAGAAGACTGGAGACCAATGAGGTTGAAGGAGGACATGAGGCCATTTGCATGGCCCTTCTTGACAGCAATTTCAAAGGGCTTTGCGTAAACCTCACGGAGTGCCTGCTCAGTCATGAACGTGACAACGCCCTGCCGGCTCGTCTCCTGCTCGTTGCCGAACGTGTGCTTCACGAAAACGTGACCGCCCATATCCACAACGCCCTTCACAACTGCGGCGCCAATGAGACCGCCCTGAAGAGCATCCTGGCTGTAGTACTCGAAGTTTCGGCCTGCCAGAGGATTGCGGTGCAGGTTCATGCCGGGGCCATACCAGCCGACACCACCGAGAAGCATGGTTTCGTTGCCGATCGCTTCGCCGACTTCATAGCTGAGCTCCACATTCCAGGTCTGTGCGATGAGAGGTGCGCCGCACCATGCCCAGCCGCTGCTGTCGCCGCCGCCCATACCAATCTGCGCGGGGCCGTCCTTATCCTCCACGTAAGGTTTGCCGATGCTTTCAACGAACTGGGTATGATAGCCGCCATCAAGGACGAGGCTGATCATTTCATCCAAAGTAAGCTGGTTCAGCAGTTCATCCCACTTCGCGTCGTCGTAGTCAACGCCAAGCAGATCGTAGAGTTCGATTGCATAGCGGCCGGTAGCGGGATTGATCACGCCGGTACCCTGCGTCCACTCCGCGGGAATATCGGACATTTCCTTCGTCCATACGTTCTCGTAATCTGTTTCAATTTCATCGGTGAGAACATTGTCGTAATCTTCGTATGCGTGGGAAGCCTTGCGGCCTTTCAGAACGTTGAACGCCTCGTGGGTGAACTCGTTCTCATCCTCGTCGAGGAGCCAGGCGAGTTGTTCGAGGTCATAGACTTCGCCGTCTACCACCAGCATATCGCGGGTGAGATAGTGATCCTCGCCGGACTCCGTCCAGTGGTAGGCAAGGGTGTTGTACTGCTCCCACTCGCCGTCTTCCTGACTGAAGATATTGTTCGGTGTGTCGGGATTGCCGTCCTCATCCCAAGTGAGAAGCTGTTCACAATTCAGCGTTGTGCTGTCAAGCACGGTGTGAGAATCTGCTCTGATAGAGAGAATATACTCGCCCTCTTCAAGCTCGTAGCCTGCGTTTTCATTCTCGTTCACATCGTTGTAATCGAAGGAGGCGAGTTCTTTGACGCTAAAGGTGACTTCAACCAGTTGGGAAGCGCCGGGCTTCAGTTCTTCCGTCTTGGCAAAGCCGACAAGGTTGACCGCCGCCTTATCGATGCCGCCTGCGGTATAAGGAGGCGTGTTGTAGAGCTGAACAACTTCCTTTCCTGCCACTGCGCCGGTGTTCGTGACCTTGACTTCGACGGTGATCTCGCCGTCCGCGTTGCTCAAATCCCCCTTGACGCCGGTGATCTCCTGTGTGAAGCTCGTATAGGAAAGACCGAATCCGAAGGGATAAACGGTAGCCGCCTGATACCACTCTTCGCCTGCCTCACCCAGATCTGCTGCAACCGTTTCATAGTAACGGTAGCCAAAATAGAGACCCTCCGTATAATCCAGAGCCACTTCGAGATCGCTGTAGGTTTCGGTGACGCCTCTGCCCATTCTGGGCGCCATCGTGCCGTCAAGCATCCCATCAGGATCGGTAAACAGATTGCCGCCGTTAATGGTGTTATATGCCTGGCCATACGTTGCGAAGTTATACCAGGTGGGATCCTGCTTAAGGTCGCGCATGAAGAACTCGATCAGGCGACCCGAGAAGTTGGCCTCGCCGGTCAGCAACTTGCCGATTGCGGCGGCACCGTTGCTGCCGGGAAGAGAAATCTGAACAATTGCGGAAATCGCGTCGTCATCCTTCAAAGCGCCGATTTCCATCATGCTGGGAATGTTCAAAAGGACGATGACCTTATTGAAATGCTGCTTCGCAAAAGCAATCGTCTCCCTCTCAGCATCGGTCAGCATCAGGTTGTGATCAGAGGGATCGCTGTGACCGGGAACATTGTAAGCCAGGTTGTCTGCGCCTTCATCGCCCGTACGCCGAAGCGTAATGATCGCCGCGTCGTCATAGAACTTGAAGGTATTGATCGCGTCGTCAAGCATACCGTTGGAGGCTGCAACATAGGATTTCCCGTCGAACTCAACTTCGCCGTCCGATGCAACCAGATCCATGAGCTTTCCCTCGCCAACTTGAGCATACAGTGCCTGCACGCGGGGGTTGACTGAGATGCCTACCGCTTCCAGGCTGTCAGCCAATTCAACCTTTGCAGAGCCGTCACCGGGGGTGCCGTTACGTCCCTGATAGAGGTTATAAGAAGCTGCGCCAAGAAGCGTGACGTTCGCACTCCGGGACAGAGGAAGCGCGTTGTCCCTGTTTTTCAGCAAGACCATGCCTTCTGCAGCCACCTCGACATTGATCTTTGCTTCAGCATTGTACATCTGTGCAAGACTGTCGTATTGCGAGATGAAGCGCTTGGAAGTGTCTGCGTCGGCAAGCGCAGACAGGGGAGCAAATGTCGCTGCACAGGTTGTCAAAACCAGTGCGGCAGCCAGAAATCCGCTGACGATGCTCCGCCAAATCGTCTTCTTGTGGTTGTGGGTTCTCATGGTTTACCTCCTTAGTTTTATTGACGCAAAGACTGTGTCATTGATTGCTATTATGATTTATCAGAAAGTAAAAATCAATAAAAACCACACTCTTTGTCGAACCATCAACATTCTTTGCTCAGGCCGCAACATATTCTGTCAAAAACGCAACATTTCCTGTCATCCTGATTATTCCAAAAGAAAATCGCCCCTTTCGGGGCGATCATTCCATGGTTTCTGTCAAATTGGAAACATAATATCCAAAGAGAAAATATGATCTTCAAGTGTGATCGAACAATCTCCGCCGTAAGTGTTTATCGTTGCCAAAATACTCCGCATTCCAAATCCGTGATATTCTGTGTCTTGTTTCGTCGTTTGTGGAATGCCATCCTGGAATTGCAGATCTTCTTCACAATAATTTTCCTCGTGGATGAACAGGAAATGATTCCTCGACAATACCGTAAGCAGTATAATCCGCTTTTCCGGGTCTTGGATTCGGAGCACCGCTTCCACCGCGTTGTCCAGTATATTATTGAACAGGGAATAGATATCGGATTCGGACATGAACCCTAATCTTTCACCCTCGGCCAAGCAGGTGAAGTCAACTCCCTTGTTATAACAGACGATGCTCTGCAATGTCAGCACGACGTCCAGCGCTCGGTTGCCCGTCTTCTTTGAGATGTCGTACAGACCTATTGCGTTTTCTATCTTTGTGAGTTCTGCTTCATGCATGATTCCGCCCACCGACGCCAGCTGGTGTCTTAAATCATGACATTTAATGTTGATGACGTCAACGACATCCTTTTTCAGTTCGTATTGCAAACGTTCCTGTTCCAGAATTTGCCTTGTAGTCAACAGCTCCCCTTTAATCTCTTCTTTAGACAGCATATTATATTCCAGCGCCAAGACGAAGAGAGAGAAAATGATGGAGGACAAATAGTTCAAAGCTACAGCTTTTGTCGAATTGGCATAGGCCAATACAGGGGCATTCGCTTGTTCGATATAGATCATCATGGCCATGGCGAGCGTCGCAATGATCAGCTGAACAGGTTTTACAACATTTATGACCCTGCTTTTTTTACCCTTCCTCCAAATGAAGGTGAAGAAGCCGATCGTATAGATTGCTGCAGCCAAAACAACTGTAGATAAGTGCCCCCACCACGCAGCAGACGAGCTGCCCGCATACAGGAGCCCAACCAGGCCATGAAAGCGTGAGGTTAACTGCTCCAGGGAATATGCAACCGTTGAACAGAAAATAACCGTGATCAGATCAACGTCCAGGCAAGCAAATAAAATCGCGCTTATGATAAGGTATTGGATGAGATATGTCGAGCAGGCCAACAACGCACTTTCGCTTCTGAAAAAGTTGTCGAAGAAATAACTCCAGCACCATATAAAAGCCACGTACAAAACAACACCGGCCATCAATACCGGTTTCCAATGCCGGCGCTTCGGCTGCTTATAGAAAAACAACAGCGCAGGGGTCAAACACAGGATCATTGTGCGAAAACCGAAAATCAAGGATTCTCTCATCATCTTCGTAATTTACATCCTTCTGCTTCGATAATACTCATGAACCGCCTCAACGAAGCCTTTCCTGCGGGGGCGGCTGACCTCAAGTTCTTCGTCCCGGACTCTTACTGTAGAATCATTGATCTGGTTCACATACTTCAGATTCACAATATAACAGTTGTTGCACCGGTAAAACTCTTCCCGGGGAAGCATTTCTTCTACTTTCTTGAGCGTACCATATCCGCTGAAATTGCCTGTTTCCGTATGATAAAGAATCCCGTGCTGGTGTATTTCCACATAATAAATCGAATCAGTTGTCAACCGAACCTCCCCGTTTTTCGTTTTAACAAAAATGGAAGTCTGCTGATGCGTCTGACAGTGTTTCAATATCATGTGCATTTTTAATGCAAACGTGTGGTATTTCAGAGGCTTCACAATATAATCAGCCGCATGATACTTGTATCCCTCTATCGCATACTGGGCCAAATTCGTTACAAAGACGAGTATAACGCATTCGTCAAGCTCCCGAATCCTCCTTGCGGTCTGAAAACCATTGATATCCGGCATGTCCACATCCAAAAAAATGATATCATAATCGGAACGATATCCTACAAGAAGGTCAATGCCATTTTGATAAACTTTGATATTGAAGTTGACACCTTTTTCCTCAGAATAGTGATTCAAGCACTCTCTTAACCGGCTGATTGCAATCTGATCATCGTCTACCACCGCAATTCTCAGCAAAATATCACTCCCTGTTCGCCATATACTTTTGTGTTCGCGGTATGACCAGAGGCGTGTTATCGCCTAATTCAGACTGAACGGCTCCGTCAAGTCTTGGAGCATCAATTGCAGCAAGCTCAGTATAGCATAGAAACAGTAGCTGCGCAAGGATTTCTTTCATCACCTGATACATCAGTCTTTCTTCAGCTGTAATGGTCATTACACACCACCTCCTCAGTTTCCGTAATAATTAATGGCTTCTTCAGCCAGCCGGTCAAACTTTGCCTGATACTCTGGTGCAACGGCCAGCCCATCGAAACTCTCGCCGTTGCGGTAATAATACTTGCTGATCGCTTCGGTAATGCCCTGCATATCCAGAATGGATTCGTTTGCCAGCGCATCGGACAGGGTTCTGTTGAAGTCGGTATACAGCAGTCCGTTGCGTTCCCTGACACTGTGATGGCTTACCTGATTGCCCAGAACCACCACGCCGTTGTACTGGGTAACAGCATCATCACCATACACCCAGACCAGGTACTCGTCGCTGCGGCCACCGAAATGTCCCTGGCACATCAGCGCTTCATCCAATGCAAAAACGATCTTTTCGCCAAGGCAATCGCGGACAGCCTTCAGCCATGCCATTGCGCCCACATAATCCCGGCGCTTGGGCAGATCACGCTTTTGAGGATTATACTTCGGCAATTCTACCGTTCTGCGGTTGACCAGATCAGCCCGGACGCGGCTTTCAAGCAGATCCATGATATACTCCGGCGGATTGCGCACACCAGCTTCCCAGTTCTGAACGGTACGGAACGGGATGTTGTAGCGGGCTGCAAATTCCCCCCGCGTGTTGCCCAGGGAAGCTCTCATCTCACGAATGGTCATGGTCATCACCTCACAGCATTAGAATACACTCATTGGGTGCATTTTGTCAACGCCAGAGATACCTTTTATACGCCGGGATGCTCTGCCGTCCACTTTCGCCTGCACTCCACTGAACAGAACTTGGAGTCCTTCCGCTTTCCGATGAACGCCCGCTGGCACTGCTCGCACAGCCGCAGCGGATGTTGGTCGTCTGTCAGCCGGAAAGAGAGCATCAGCTTGATGCCTGCCAGCAGGGAGTGGAAGTCCCACACGATGGTGGGCTTGTCCCGCAGCTCCATGTGGTAGGTGGGCGCATTGCCCTCAAAGGCGGCGATGCCTCGCTGGTACAGCCGAAGCTGCTCCGGTTCTTTTGCAAGCTCCATATCCTTGTAATACAGGAATGCGCTCACGAAGGTGAATGCCCAGTCCCGGAAGATGGAGATCAGCCAGTCGTACCGTTCACTGTAGCCCCGCATGAAGGACAGTGCCATTGCTTCAGGCTCGTTATGATAGGTCATCATGATGGCAAAAGAGGTCTGGTCAGGCAGGTCAATGGTGCCGCCGCCAGGGTGAATGGTCAGCGGAACAGGCGTGAAGGGAAAGAAGTAATTCAGATACGCCCGCGTGCTCATGACCTCTTCCCGAATGAACGGATTCTTCGGGAAGTACACCTGCTGGTAGCTGAGAAACTTGCTGGTGGTAGGCAGCGCGGTCATCAGTCCCAGCAGACCATACTGACAGGCAAACTCCCGGATCAGCTTCTTCAGCTTGTCCTTCGGAGCCTTGTGCATACTCTGCAAGCCGATGTTCAGCGCATCCAGCAGCAGCTGATCGGCCTGCTTCGGCGGTGGGTGTCAGGTACTCATGCCCATCCTTGGCGGTGCGCCATTCGTAATCAAAGTATCGTATCCAGCTGGAGCTGAGATGCTCAAAAATCTTATCCATAACCCGAAAGGCGACCTGCATTATCCCACGCAGGTCGCCTTTCGTATGCCTGCACCCAATTTAGAAAGGAAAATTGAAATGATGAACATGAAAAACAAGCCCGTTCTCATCGGCATCGACCATGGCTATGGCAACATGAAAACCGCCCACTCCTGCTTCCGAACCGGCATCATGCCCATTGACGGAAATGAGCCTGTATTCAGCAGCGACATTCTGACCTACGACGGCAAGTCCTATGTGATCGGTCAGGGCCACAAGGAATTTACCGCCGACAAAATGCTGGATCAGGATTATTATCTCCTGACGCTGGCTGCTATCGCCCGCGAGCTGCACATCCGTAACCTGACCACCACCCGTGTGGTGCTGGCAGTCGGCCTGCCGCTGACCTGGGTGTCCACGCAGAAGGAGAGCTTCCGGGCATACCTCATGCAGCATGAAGCTGCCGACTTCACCTTCCACGAGGTAACATACCATGTGGAGTTCACTGGCTGCGAGGTGTTCCCCCAGGGATTCTCCGCTGTGGCTGCTCAGCTCCGTGACTTTTCCGGCATCAATATGCTCTGCGACATCGGCAACGGCACCATGAATGTGATGTATATCAACGACCGCAAGCCCATCCCGCATCGTTGCTTCACGGAGAAATACGGCGTCCACCAATGCGTGCTGGCTGTCCGGGAGAACCTGATGCGCACCCACGGCGTGACCATCGACGAGGCCTTGATCGAACGCATCCTGCGCACCGGCAAGGCTGAGGTCGGAGAAAAGTACATGGCTGTGATCCGGCAGACCGCAGAAGAATACATCGGCGGGATCTTCCGCAAGCTGCGCGAGCATGAGTACAATCCCGATCTGGTGAAGCTGTACGTCATGGGCGGCGGCAGCTGCATGGTGAAGCAATTCGGCAAATATGACCCGTCGCGCGTGAGCTTCAACCACGATATTTGCGCCACCGCCAAAGGCTATGAGCTTCTGGCAACGGAGCGCCTGCGAAAGACCGGTGAGCTGTGATGAAGCGTATCTTCACCACAACGCTGCGGCTGGACATGACCGATGAGGAGGATCGTCGGGCATGGTCGTATCTGCAGCGGATGGACAAGAAGCAGTACCGTTCCTACAGCAGGGCGATTGTGGCGGCGGTCAACGACTATTTCGGACGGCAGGAGCAGCTGGCAGCAGACCCGTATCTGGAAACCCGTGAGAAAGAAGATGCTTTCCTGCAACGGATTGAGAGCACGATCTGCAACGCTCTGCGGTTTGCACCTGTGCCAATGGCAGCAGTGCAGCCGTCCACGCCCATGCAGACCGAACCGGCACCAGCAGACGACGATCTGTCCATGGCGCTGGACTTCGCAGACAGCTTCTGATACCAGCACTGCCCCTGATTGGTATTGCAGCAATACCAGTCAGGGCCGCGCCTGATACCAGCTCCAGCACCGACCAACAACGCAATACCAACCCTGCGGCCATCTGGTATCACCACGGTACCGGATGGCCGCTCTTTTGATACCAGAAAGGAAAACGAACATGACTGAACACGAAAAGAAACTGATCCAGGCACGACACCGACTGGAGGAAGCCCAGATGCGCGACCGGGACAAGGAACGGAAGGCACGAACCCGCCGACTGATCCAGACCGGGGCTATCCTCGAAAAGGCCTTTCCCCAGGCACGAACCATGACCACCGACGAACTGGAGGAGTACTTGTGCAGTACGCTGAGAACCAAGTAACCAGGCAACCGACAAAGGAGGCGTTCCGGGCAACCGGAATGCTTCCGCTTCTTTTTATCCCCGAAGGGCGCACTGACTCACCACCCGAGGGGCGGTGGTCTCCCCTGGCGGGGCCGTGCGCTCTCCGAGGGGGCATTTCGTGTCTGCGGACACGACCAAAGGGCTTTCCGCTCGTCCTTTGGAAACCTTCGGTCGCTCTCCTCACAGAGAGCGACAGGCTGCTCTGTCATATTCCCATATGCCATCCCACCCTGCGCCTTGCTGTCCTGCCACTGGCAGCACATCTGCGGCATGACGCAACCTGCCACTGGCAGCTTGCGGGTACGACGGGGATGGGCAACGACGAAGGAGGTGAACGCAGATGGCCATCTATCACATGCAGGCAAAAATCGTGAGCCGAGGCAAAGGCCGGTCAGCCGTGGCAGCGTCAGCCTATATGAGCTGCTCCAGCGTGACAAACGAGTACGACGGAGTCCATCACGATTACACACGGAAGAAAGGTCTGGTGTGGGAGCAGGTGTTTCTGCCGGAGAATGTGCCCGTCGAGTGGCAGGATCGTGCCATCCTCTGGAACGCCGTTGAAGATGCGGAAAAGAGCAAGGACAGCCGCCTTGCCCGTGAATTTGTGGTGGCCCTGCCGCGTGAGTTGAACGCGGATCAGCAGATCGCCCTGCTGACGGAGTACATCCAGCAACAGTTTGTGGCGGACGGCATGTGCGCTGATGTGGGTATCCATGATCCTGACCCGCCCGGTCACAATCCCCATGCTCATATACTACTGACAATCCGTCCCCTGGACGAGCATGGAAAGTGGCAGTACAAAACGGAAAAGGAGTATCTGTGCATCCGTGGCGACGAGGAGCGCGGCTTCACAGCTTCTGAATTTCTCCAGGCGCAGGACGAGGGCTGGGAGAAGCAGTACCCCTATCTGGTCGGCAAGAAGAAAGTATACATGACCACAGCTGATGGCGAAGCCCAGGGCTTGAAGCGTGCCTCCAAGCATCCGAAAAGCACCACCTACGGCAGGCAGAATCCCATCACCGAGCGCTGGAACAGCGAAAGCCAGCTGATCCTCTGGCGCAGCGCATGGGCGGACATCGTCAATTTGCACCTGGAACGGGTTGGCTCCACTGAGCGTGTTGATCACCGCAGCCACGCCGAGCGCGGACTGGATGAGCAGCCCACCATCCATGAAGGTGTTGCTGCCCGTGCGATGGAGAAGAAAGGCATCATCTCTGACCGATGTGAGTTGAACAGGCAGATCAAAGCCGACAACGCGCTGCTGCGGGAGCTGAAGGATCTGGTCGCCATGCTGACCGAGCTTGTAACCGATGCGGCCTCCTCCATCACCGACCAGCTGACCAAGCTGCGGGAGAAGCTGATCGTGATCTGCTATCAGATCAAGGCAATTGTCAGGAGTATGGATAAACGCACCGCGACAATTCAGGCAACTCAGCCGAAACTGAAGCGGTACAACGAAGTTACGCAGCAGACCAGGCAGAAGACCAAAGCTCGCAAGGCCTTGGTGGCAGAACAGAAGAATCCCTCCAAGCTGAACCTCATCAAGCAGCACAACCTGTCCCGGCAGATTACGACGCTCACAGAAGAAATCGAAGAGCTGCTCTCCGAAAAAGAAAACCTTCTGCTGGATCTGGGCTGTGCAGATGACGCTGGCGTCAAGGCGGTGCAAAGCGAAATCACCGCCATGGAGGCCAGCTTGCACAAGCTGGATGAGCAGAAGGAACAGTATTCGGTTGAACTGGATGAAACCCTGCAGCAATATAAGCAGCTGCAGAGTCAGGCAGAAGCAGGTTCAGATGAAATTCAGCGCAATGCCAGCACTACTGCCAGTACCAGACTGCAGCAGGTGTATGGAAAGCGCTTTGACGCACAGCTGCTCAGAGATAGCCAGAAGGATGTTGCCGCACGTCTCGACGAATCAACGCAGCCCGTATCCATTCGGGAGTTTCTCCATCGTGCCGAGCAGAAACCGCATTCTGCCCCCAGGTATTATAAAGATACACCTGAACGATGATATTGCAACCGGCCATGAAGCAGATAAATCTGCTTCATGGCCGGCACTTATTTGCTTCTCTTTGATGCAATATAGCGGCAAATCACATCTGCGGTATCCTTTATTCCGATGGACGAATCAACCATCAGGTCGTAATTGCTGCGGTTTCCCCAATCTCTGCCGGAAATACTGCGGTAATATGCCGCGCTGGCAGTATCGGAACGGCGCACATTGTGCTCAGCTTCCTCACGGGTATCTCCGTATACCTCCATCACTCTGCCAATGCGTTACTCCTCCGGCGCATAGATGAAGACACGCACGACATCCTTATGGTCACGGAGTACATGATCGGCGGCGCGGCCCACGATCACACAGCTGCCGTTTTCGGCGATGCGCTCGATCACCTTGTGCTGAGCGGCAATGGCGTGCTGCACGACCGTCGTGCTGAGATAGAGATCATGCAGCATCTTGGGTGCGTTCTGGTTGATATCGGAGATAAACTCTTGCGCCAGCCCGCTTTCCCGTGCGGCAAGGGCGGTCATTTCCTTGTAGTAGAAGGGGATGCCCTGCTTCTCTGCCACCAGCTTGCCGATCGGCTTGCCGGAGGAACCATGTTCACGGGCGATGGTGATAATCACGCCGGGCTTGGAGGGCTGAATGACAGCGTCCTTGTGCTCTACATGCTTGTGCTTCCTTGTGGTTTCACGATAGGGTGCAGCAAGGAACTGCCTGTAGAACACAAAGCCCACCAGCGTCGTCACCAGTTCCGTCACCGGGAAGGTAAGCCAGAACCATTCCAGCCCGAAGCGTGAAAAACAGCCAGCCCAGCGGTACGAACAAACACACCGTGCGGATGACTGTCAGCAGAGAACTTTTGAGTCCAAAGCCAACAGCCTGAAAGAAGACCGGGAAAATCAGCGCAGCGACCATGCCAAGGAAGCTCACGCCGATGAAGCGGAAGCCATGGGTGCCGATGGACACTACCAGCATATCCTTGGTGAATACCCGCAGCATTGGACCGGGGATCGCCTCAAAGCACAGCGTGCCCACCGCCATCAGTGCAAGACCAAACAGCACGGAGGTGGTCAGCGTCTTGCGGCAGCGGTCAATGTTGTGTGCAGCGTAGTTGAAGCTGACGATGGGCACGATGCAGGTCTGCATGGCTCCCAGCGGGATGAAGAAGAAGGTCTGCCATTTGTAATACAGGCCAAGCGCCGTGACCGCCTGATCGGAAAAGCCTGCAAGAATCAGGTTCAGGCCAAGGATGTAGAAGGTATACGCCGACTGCATCAGCATGTTCGGCACGCCCAGACGGAAGATGGTCTTGATGTGAGCGGCGTACTTCTTGAGAGCAGGCGATTTGCGCAGTCCCTTTCCCATCACCACCAGTGCAGCAACGATCTGTCCGGCGACGGTCGCAATGGCTGCACCCGCAAAGCCCATCTCCGGCAGGCCGAGCATGCCGAAGATCAGCAGCGGATCGAGGACGATATTGGTCACCGCGCCGATGATCTGCGCAAACATGGGTGTTTTCATATCACCGGTGGCCTGCAGCACCTTTGTCCAGATGCTTTCAAGGAACAGGCCGAAGCTGAACACGCACACGATGCGTCCATAGGTGACTACATCTTGAATGACCGCTTCAGAGCTGGTGGACATCCGCGCATAAGCGGGCATGATCAGCCAGCAGACCAGTGCAAACACGAACCACATGGCGACGGCCAGTGGCGTACCCACACCAGCGTATTCGTCCGCTTCATCCTTTTGCCCGGTGCCGAGACGAGCAGCCATCACGGTGTTGATGCCTACGCCTGTGCCGACAGCCAGCGCGATCATCAATAACTGGATGGGATAGATGATGGAAAGCGCAGTCAGGCCCGATTCCGCATAGCGCCCCACAAACAGACTGTCCACGATGTTGTACAGCGCCTGAATCAGCTGCGCCAGCATCACCGGCGGAGCCATCTTCAGCAGCACCTTGCTGATCTTTTCCGTCCCGAAAATCTGCGATGTCCCCATTGCGCTCACCTCACATCCTGCATGGCCTGACCCAGCGCCTGGTCGTATTCCAGCATCAGGCTCGTGAGAGCAGCCAGCTTTTCGTCACCCAGCAGGGCAACGGCCTGTTCCTCGAAGCGGTTCATGGATTCCAGCAGCGGCATCGCATATTCCTTGCCCTTGCCAGTTAGCACAAAGGCCTTTTCCCGGCCCACGCTGTTTTCGGGGCTGAGTTCGAGCAGGCCGTTCTCCCGCATAACGGTGATGACGTTATTCATGGTCTGGCGCGGCAAAAGATAGCTGTCGCAGATCTGCTTCTGCGTACAGAAGCCCTTTTCACGGATGGTGTAGAGCACCAGCATTTCGTTGTAGCTGATGTTGTGGGCGCTTGACCACTGAGAATATATTCCTCTGATACTATTTCCAGATAAGAATGCGCCAAGATGCGCCGCGAATTTTTCATTCTGGCTAACGTGAATGAAACGCAGCGTAGCAGCGCTACGCTAAGTGGAATGAGCGGACGCCAGAAGGGAAAAGGCGCAAGCAGATGGCGCAGGTGAATCTGGAAATAGTATGAATTTGATGATCGCCCGGTTGACGTTGTTGAGCAGAGAAAGCGTTTTCTTATCCATATCCATCATCCTTGGTTTTATAATCCCAAATGGGATTATAGTTGCTGTGCGGATGGATGTCAATGGGGTAAGGGAAATATGTAGTGAAAGATGTGCTGCTGACTGTCCGGTTCTTAACGTATAGAGCATTTATGCGATAATCATTCAGCAGAACCATGCCCGACCTTACACGTTATCTTGACCACATCCATATCCCGGCGCCCCGGAACCTGCAAAATAGTTGCATGTGGCATGCATCAACGCAGATGCTGCCCTTTGAAATGACAACGGACAGTTGAGTTTTAGCAAGAAAGCATTGTTTGTACACAACGGACAATTGTGTTATAATATACGCGATGAACTCGTCAACAAAAATCCACTTCACATAAGCAGGAGCTGATCCATGATGTCATCTGATTTCAGCCGGAATCTGACAAAATACCGCAGGCGCTGCAGCCTGACCCTGAGCCAGCTCGCTGCACAGTTGAACGTGATCCCGCAGGCTGTTTCCAAATGGGAGAATGGAAGCCTGCCTGACCCGGAATTCCTGCCGGTACTGGCGCGGACGCTGGGGATCTCGCTGGATGTGCTCTTCGGCCTGGTCGAGGAACGGGAGGAACCGGACTTGACAGGCATGATCTTCGAGCGGCTCCGGCGCACAGCCCCCGAGGCCCGCGCAGATGTCATCATGGAGCTGTTCTATGCAGCCATGGCCGCCTTCAAGGACGAACCGGGGATACGAATCCAGTACCCCGACCATTTGGAGAAGGAAGCCTACGCCGAGATCCGCAGCAATCACGAGCTGGCCATCGCCCGGCTGAACGAGGATCTGAAGTACCTGTGCTTCCTCAAAATTCCCGAAGGCGGCATTGATGCAGACATGGGCGATGCGGCAGGAACCACACGCGGGCTGGTCAACCTGTTCCGCACGCTGGCCAACGAGGACGCGATCACCATCCTGCATTACCTGGGGAGCGCGAGCCGGAACCGGATGCAGTCAACGGAGTATATGTCACGCCAGCTTGGCATTCCCCTTGAGCGGGTGCAGCGGGTGATCGACGGGCTCGACCGGCTGGGGATCGTCTGGCGCGTGTCTGCCAGCATCGGAGACGAGCCCACCATCATCTACGGCTACGGGCATAGCGCCGCGCCGGTCTGCATGCTGACCCTTGCAAAAACTCTTGTGCGGTACGTGAGAAACCACGATCTCTACATCGACACATGGAACCGGGGCACATTCCACATGGAGGAATCTCCGGTGTCAGACCCCGTCCCGACTATATCCTTCTGGGAAGAACCACCTGCAGATGAGAAATAAAGGAGGCAATAAATATGTACCGGATCATGACCATGCTGCTGGCGCTTGTGCTGACGGCGGCCAGTGCGGCAGTGCCCTTCACTCATGCAGCTGCGGAGGAGAATACCATGAACATCACCATTGACCTGACTGCCGGTGGCAAGCCCATCAGCCCGTATATCTATGGCATCAATCAGTATGGCAACCAGAATAAGTACAAGCAGGTGAAGGCCACCGCCGTCCGGCAGGGCGGCAACCGCACCACCGCCTACAACTGGGAGAACAACGCCTCCAACGCCGGATCGGACTGGAACCACTCCTCCGACGGCAATCTGGGCAATAATGAGACCCCCGGTGCGGCGGTCACCACCTTCGTCAACGAGGCGAGCTTCCACAAGATCCCGTACCGCCTGACCACCCTGCAGTTGGCGGGCTATGTGGCGGCGGACAAAAACGGCAGCGTCACCGAAGCCGAGGCTGCGCCCTCTGCCCGGTGGAACGAGGTCGTCCTGACCAAGAACGCCCCCTTCACCCTGGTGCCCGATCCCAATGACGGCGTGGTCTACATGGACGAATACGTCAACTTCATCGTCCAGACCTTCGGCGATTCCTCCAGCCCCAAGGGCATTCAGGGCTACAGCCTGGACAATGAGCCTGCCTTGTGGCACAACACCCACAGCCGTATACACCCGGAGCGCGTCACCATCGCGGAGCTGACGGCGAAGTCCGTGGAGATGGCGAAGGCCGTCAAGGCCATCGACCCCGGCGCGGAGATCTTCGGTCCGTCGCTGTTCGGCTACACCGCCTATGACCACCTGGCGGACGACGACAGCAGCCGCGAATGGGAGCAGCTGAAGGCCGAAAACGGCTACCACTGGTATCTGGACTGCTATCTCGATCAGATGCGTCAGGCCTCTGAGAAGGCCGGTATCCGCCTGCTGGACGTGCTGGACATCCACTATTACTCCGAATCCGCCCGCGTGAGCGCGAAGGACCGCGTGCAGTCCGTGCGTACGCTGTACGAGGAAGGCTTCCGTGAGAACAGCTGGATCGGCCAGTGGTGCATGGAGAGCGTGCCGATCCTCAAAACTGTGCAGGCCTCCATCGACAAGTACTACCCCGGCACGAAGCTGGCCATCACCGAGTACAACTTCGGCGGCGAGGACGTGAGTGCCACCATCGCCATGACGGAGGCGCTGGGCTGCTACGCCGATGCGGGTGTATACCTGGCGACCCTCTGGGGCGGCAACGGCTATCAGTTCGCCGGCATCAACCTGTATACCAACTACGACAAGAAGGGCGCGGCCTTCGGCGATCTGCTGATCCCCTGCATGACGGACGACGTGTCTCTCTGCAGCGCCTATGCGGCCCTGAACAGCGCGGATGACAGCGTCCTGACCGTCTCCATGACCAACAAGAGCGAGACGGATGAGCTGAATGCCGTCGTTCATCTGAATGGCGCGGAGAATCAATACACCACCGCTGCGGTCTACGCCGTGTACGGCGACAGCAGCAAGATCCAGCTGCTGGACGGCGCGGCGGTCATTGAGGGCAATGCCGTGAAGGTCACACTGCCTGCCTACTGCGCGGCGATGGTCGTATTGCACACCGCAGAATAAGCAGAACGGAGGAAGAAAGAAATGAAAATCGGCGTGGACTATTATCCTGAGCACTGGGACAAAGCACTTTGGAGGGCCGATGGAGACCTGATGCAGCAGATCGGTGTGAAGCTGGTTCGTCTGGCGGAATTTGCCTGGTGCCGCTTAGAGCCCCGGGAGGGGGAATTCGATTTCGCCTGGCTGGATGAGGCCGTGGCGCTGTTTGCGGCGCGGGGCATCGAGGTCGTCCTCTGCACGCCCACCAGCTGCCCTCCCATGTGGCTGTATGAAAAGCACCCAGAGATCGTCCATGTGGAGAAGGACGGCACCCTCACCAACCTGGGCATCCGCAGTCATCGCTGCGTGACCAACCCGACCTTCCTCCAATATGCAGACCGCATCACCATCGAAATGGCGAAGCACTATGCGGATAACCCCGCCGTCGTCGGCTGGCAGATCGACAATGAATTGGAGGCCTACTTCTGCTACTGCGAGCACTGCATCCAGAAGTACCGCGCATGGCTGCAGCGGAAATACGGCACGATTGAGGCGCTGAACAAAGCCTACGGCAATGTGGTCTGGAGCGGGGAATATTCCTCCTGGGCCCAGATCAAGCCGCCCTATGGCAGCCTGCCCCATGCCTGGCAGAACCCGGCCTACATGCTGGATTTCTACCGCTTCTGCTCGGAAAACGTCATCGATTTCAGCAACCGTCAGGCGGCACAGCTGCGCCAGCATTGTCCCGGACGGCCTGTGACCACCAACGTCTGGTTCTGCGAGCACATGCCGGATTTCTACCAGCAGTTTTCCGGTCTGGACTTCATTTCCTACGACAACTATCCCGCCACCCGGCTGCCCGGTGATGCGGAAAGCTGCTACTCCCACGCCTTCCATCTGGACATGATGCGCGGCGTGAAGCGGGCCCCCTTCTGGATCATGGAGCAGCTCAGCGGCGGCAAGGGTTGCTGGTCTCCGATGGAGAAGCCACCCTTGCCGGGGATGATCAAGGGCTACGCATTGCAGGCCTTCGCCCACGGCGCGGATACGGTGGTGCACTTCCGCTGGCGCACGGCCAACATTGGCGCGGAGATGCACTGGCATGGTCTGATCGACCACTCCAACGTGCCCGGACGGCGCTTCCATGAATTTGCTGATCTGTGCAAGACCGCCGCTTCGCTGGATAAGCTGCAGGGCGCACCAATCCATGCGGACGTGGCCATCCTCTTTGCCTTTGACAATGAGTATGCCTTCAAGATCCAGCCGCAGACGGATGGCTACTACTATTTGGAGCAGCTCCAGCGGCTGCATCGGGCCTTCACCGCACTGGGCCTGAATGTGGATGTGATTGGCCTGCATGAACCGCTGGACGGCTACCGCATCGTATGCGCACCGGAGATGTATGTAACGGATGCAAGCGTGGTGGAGCGCCTGGAGACCTTCGCCCAGCAGGGAGGCACGGTCATCCTGACCACTCGCAGCGGCGTGAAGGATGCGCACAACAATGCCCTGATGTCCCAGCTGCCCGGCCCATTCCGCCAGATGACGGGCGTGCATGCCGTGGAATACGCCCCCATCGGCTGGGAGCAGGTGCCCCTCCTGTTCCATGATGGCACGGAGCTGCATGCCAGGCAGTGGTGCGACATCCTCGAAACGGACACTGCGGAAACGCTGGCGCGCTACAACGGCGACTACTTCTGCGGCGCTCCCGCGATCACGCGCAACCGCTTCGGCCGCGGCAGTGTGTACTATCTGGGCGCAGTGGGTACCCAGCCGATGTACGACCGCATCGCCGGCGAGGCCGCCGCGGAAGCCGCGCTGCCGGTCATCCCCGGACTCCCGCCGCGGGTGGAGATCGTCACCCGCACCGCCGGAAACACCGCTGCCCGGTTCGTGTTCAACAACGATGACCAGCCCAAGACCTTCACACTCGATGCACAAACCATCGAGCTGGCTCCCTTTGAGATGAAGATCATCATGCAGTAATTCCGCAGGAGGCATCGTACCATGCGATATCAAAATCCCGTTGTCACCGGCTTTTACCCCGATCCCAGCGTTTGTGAAGCAAACGGAAAGTACTATCTTGTCTGCTCGTCCTTTCAGTATTTTCCCGGCGTGCCGCTCTTTGAGAGCGATGACCTGATCAACTGGACGCAAATCGGTCATGTGCTGACCCGTCCCACTCAGGTGCAGCTGGCCCATGTGCCCTCCTCCGGCGGTGTGTTTGCGCCCACCATCCGCTACAACAACGGCAGGTTCTACATGGTCACCACCAACGACACCACCCATGAGAACTTCTACGTCTGGACGGATGACATCCATGGCGAGTGGAGCGATCCCATCACCATCGACCAGGGCGGCATCGACCCGTCGCTGCTCTTTGATAACGGGCATGTGTACTTCATCAGCAACGGCGCAGATGACATGGGCGTGGGCGGCGTGAGCCAGTGTGAGATCGACATCGAAACGGGCCGCAAGCTGGCCCCCAGCCGCTGCATCTGGCAGGGCACCGGCGGACGCTGCCTCGAATCGCCCCACATGTACCGCATTGGCGGCTGGTACTACCTCATGGCGGCGGAGGGCGGCACGGAGTACGGCCACATGATCGTCCTCGCCCGGGGCCAGATCCCCTGGGGACCCTTCAAGGCCTGCCCGTACAACCCCATCCTGACCAACCGGGACAAAGCGCCCGGCATCATCCAGGGCATCGGCCACGGCGACCTGATCCAGTCTCCCGGCGGCGAGTGGTTCATCCTGTCGCTGGGCTTCCGGCAGATCCATATGTGGATGAGATTCCACCATCTGGGCCGGGAGGTATTCCTGACCCCGGTGCATTTTGAACGCAATGGCTGGCTTTACTGCGGCAACGACGGCACCACCGAGGAATTCTACGACATCGCCTCTGACAAGCCGCAAACCCGCAAGACCGAGTATACTTTCGGGAACACCGACTGGCGCATCGACTGGTGTGCCCTGCGCTTCCCGGACTGGTCGAACTACGTTTTTGCGGAGGATCACCTGATCCTGCGGGCGGGCAAGGACACGCTGGATGACATGGGCAGTCCGACCTTCCTTGCCCTGCGGCAGAAGGCCTTCGACATGGATTACTCTGTCAGGGTAACCAACAGCGCAGGCGAAGGCGGCGTGACCGTCTACGGAACGGAGGGCGAGCACTACGACCTGTTCCTCCGCCGGACGGGAATGGGCTGCGAGGCGGTGCTGAAGCTGAACGTGGGCGGCATCCGGCACGAGCAGGCCGTGCTGCCCCGGCCCGGCGACAGCGCGGAGCTGATCGTCCGCTCGGACAGCATCAATTACCACTTCTTCGTCCGGGCAGACGGCGTGGAGACCTGCCTGGGCTCCGGACAGTCGAAATTCCTGTCCAACGAGATTTCTACCGGCTTCACTGGCGTGGTGCTGGGTCTGTTTGCGCAGCGCGGCGGGGAAACGCGCTTTGATAACCTGCACGTCCGATACACATTCTGACAGAAAAAGCAGCTCACCCGATCCGGCGCAATACCGGGTCGGGTGAGCTATTATTCAAGTGATCATATCTTAAACCAGCCCACCGTCTGTGCCGGAACGGTCATGATGCCGTCCTTGAGGGCAATCTCCCCGCCAAAGCGGTAGAGGGTTTCCTGCGGCACATGCGCACAGCCGAAGCTGACCTCACGATCTGCGGGGTTGATGACCACAAGGATCCTCTCTTCGCCGCTGCTGCGCAGATAGGCCAACGGATAGGCATCCTTTTCCGCGTACACAAACTCGATTTCGCCCTTGCTTTGCAGCGCCGTGTGGGCTTGCCGGACGGCGATCAGCCGCCTGATCTCATGGTACAGGGAGTTTTCGTCTGCCATCTGGGCAGCGGCGGTGGGGCGGTCGGCGCTCTCGTCCTGCCGGATGTACAACTTCTCCTTGGGCGCGGTAGAGAAGCCCGCGTTCACCGAGCTGTCCCACTGCATGGGCGAGCGGGAGCCGGTGCGCCCATAGCCGCCCTCTACGGAGGGAATGTTCTCGATGTAGCGCATACCGATTTCATCGCCATAGTAGATGAAGGGCGCGCCGGGCATGGAGAGCAGGAAGGCAAAGGCGATTTTCAGGTTGTCGCCCTGGATGGAGCGGGCCAGACGATCCATATCGTGATTGCCGGAAGGGATGCAGATCAGCCCCTTTCGCTCCGACTTCTCGTAATTCTCCAGATACTTCTGCACGAAAGCGGACACATCGCCCTTGCCCCGCTGGGAGAAGAAGGGTTCGGCGCAGCGGAACAGGTCGTTGTAATGAGAGGAGCCGAAGTGCAGCAGGAAGTCCATGTGGAAGCCGCCCTGCAGGGACTTATCCGGCTCGCCCCACTCGGACACCATGGCCGCAGCGGGGAACTCGGCGTCCAGGAAGGTGCGGATCTCCTGCCACAGGCGGATGGTGCCACGGCTGTCGGTGTCGTGCTTGACCAGCGAGCCCGCCATGTCCACCCGGAAGCCATCGCAGCCCATGGAGAGCCAGAAGCGCATGATGTTCTTGAGTTCCTCCAGCGTGGCGCGGGGGCCGGGGGCATCCATGGGCTGCTGCCAGGGCAGCGTGGGATTCAGGAAGCCGTAGTTCAGCGCGGGCTGGTTGGAGAAAAAGTTGATGGCGCAGGAGCCGTCACGCTCGGAGATGCCGCGGATACAGCCAATGCCCTGAGGCTCCTCCCAGACGGAATCCGTCCACACATAGCGGTCGGTGTACTCATTGCGCTCCGCCTTCATGGATTCCTTGAACCAGGGGTGCTCCACGGAGGTGTGACCGGGAACGAGATCCAGCAGCACGTGCATGTCCCGCCGGTGGGCTTCATCGAAGAGGCGGCGGAGATCCTCATTGGTACCGTAACGGGGCGCGACGGAGTAGAAGTCTGCCACGTCATAGCCCGCATCACCGAAGGGCGACTTGAAGCAGGGGTTGATCCACAGCGCATTGCAGCCAAGATTGCAGATGTAATCCAGCTTTTCGATGATGCCCTGGAAGTCGCCGATGCCGTCGGCGTTGGTGTCGTTGAAGGACTGGGGGTAGATCTCGTAGAAGATCGCGTTGTCGAGCCACTGGGGCTGCTTTGTTGCCATGGTCATGCTCCTTTGCACTTTCATTTGCAGGCTTGCGCTACCTGCTTCTGTATCGTATAATACTACACAGAACACCGGATTTCTTCTGAAATTCTCCTTTATTCTGATACAATCCTACTTTTGAGGTGCAATATGCTGGCAGAGAAACGGCAGCACAGCACGGCGCTGGTGCCCTATACCTATTACGAGTGCAGCATCCCGGACTATTTTCCCTTTGTGCCCCTGCACTGGCACGGGGAGTTTGAACTGAACTATGTCCTCAGCGGCAGCGCGGAGTTCATCTACGGCGACGAGCGGTTCATTTCCCACGCCGGGGATGTGATCCTCCTGCCGCCCAACCTGCTCCATGCCATCTATCCCAACGGCAGCGATGTGCAGCGGTACGACACGCTGGTGTTTAGCGGCGAGCTGCTGGGCAGCGCCGCCCATGACCGCTGCACGGCGGAGTGCATCCGCCCCCTGATCAGCGGGGAAAGGCACATCGTTATGCCCATCCATGCGGATGATGCGATGCAGCGGACTGTGGAGCGGATTTTCGCCTGCGCCAAAGTCGGAACGCCCCATGCCGATCTGCTGCTGAAAAGCGAAATGCTACGCCTTCTGTGGCAGATGGAAGAACAGGGAGCCGTCGCGCAGCAGGAGGGAAACCGTGCGGCCGCCAGTGAGCTGATCCGCCCGGCCATTGAGTACATCCACGCCAATCTGGCTGAGACAATCTCCATTGACACGCTGGCACAGATCACCCACCTGAGCAAGAGCTACTTCATGGGACAGTTCAAGAAAGCAGCCGGCGTGGGAGCGATCGAATACATCAATCAGCTGCGCATCAAGCGTGCCTGCCATCTGCTGACGGACACGGCAAAGAGCGTGGCAGAGATCGCCTTTGCATGCGGCTTCCGCAACCTGTCCAACTTCAACCGGCAATTTCGGGGATATGTCAGCTGCACGCCGGGGGAATACAGGCGGATCACAGAGGGCATGAAGGCGGCTGCATCAGGTTGAGCATCGTCCTCACAGCAATCGGTTAGGAGGGGGTGACTAACCCCCGTCCTCCCACACCACCGCTCATGCGGTTCCGCAAGCGGCGGTTCAGTTGTTGGTACTTAGCATCACGTTTAGTTGGATATCAGGACGCTCCGCGATTCTGCCATACCTTCGGTCACTCACCTATCCTCTGGCAGATATCCTCTTTCGAGCAACTGCTTTCAACACGCCCGATTCCTGGCATGCTGTATTACCAGCAACCGCCAGACCCTTCCCTCTGTCGACTTTCACCGACTTCTCTGGTACTATGGTCCAGACTGACTTCTGTGGGTTCAGCCATGCCTTGCACCATGGGTTACATCTTGCGGTGCGTTCCCCACAGATCTCCCCGCATAAGGTACAATAGCCTTCATTCCATGTACTGCTCCTGCCGTAGCAGGAAGCGCCCGCGCCACGCCTTTTCCAGCGCGGACTGCACGGCATCTTCGCGGTCAGCCTCGCAGCGCAGCAGCGTGCAGGAAACGCGGTAGAGCCTGTCCTGCATCGTCAGCACGCGCTGGGTGAATTCCGTCTGCGTCACTGCGCTCTCCCTCCTTTCCGCCTGTTAGATGGGGAAGAATGCAAAAAGTTGCGGGGGAAGATGAATTTTTTTCTTGCTGATGTAGCAGCGCCCCTTGGGTTCCTCCAATTAACACGCGGGCACAGCATGAAAATGCGCCCAACTGAATCGCGCGAACGGGAGTCCAGAGGGTCGAAGACCCTTTGGCAGGGTCAAGGGGCAGCGCCCCTTGGCGTCTTCCCCAAAAAACAAAACAGGGCGGAGGATTGCTCCTTCCGCCTGTCCGCGTTTAGTGCGGGAAGTCAAGATGGAAAATGTGAATTACGCCTCAAAAAACGGCAGCACTGCCGCCGATGCCGCTTCTTCATCCGCGCCATCGCAGACGAGGAACATCTCATTCTGCTCGTCCGCATCCAGCGACAGCAGCCCCAGCATCGACTTGGCATTGACAACCTTCTGATGGCGGCGGATCATCACGCGCGCGTCAAAGCGGCTGGCGGTTTGCACCACCTGCGCGGCAAGGGTACGGTTCAGCGGCTGATGATTCGGAAAGGTAATCGGCTTGACAATCATGAATACAGCCTCCTTGATTCGGCTTTCGCTTCGCCTTTAGTGTATCACAACATGGCGAATAATGCAAGAATCGCACATAAAAAGTACATTCCCGTTATTTGTCCGGCTTCTGTTCGGCGGCTTCCTTGCGGTCGGCTTCCTCCGCCTGCTGAATCAGCAGCATCAGGCGGCGCATCCGGTGGTTGACGGCGGATTTGGACAGGGGCGGATCAAGCTGCGCGCCAAGTTCGGTCAGCGACAAATCGACATTCTCCAGCCGAAGCCGCGCGATTTCCTGCAAGGCGGGCGGAAGTTCCCGCAAGCCGTGCGCAATCGTGTACCAGCGAATCGCGCTGACCTGCTGCTGCGCGGCGTTGAGCATCTTCTCCGAATTATGCTCGTCGCAATTGATGGCGCGGTTCGCCGCCCCGCGCGCCTGCTTACGGATGCGCACATCCTCCAGCGCAAACACGCTGCCCGACGCGCCCATCAGCGCCAGACAGTCCGAAATCTGCTGCGCACCCTTCAAATACAGCACGGTCTGCCCCTTGCGCTGGAACGTGTGCACAGGCAGCTCCGCCTTCTCCAGCACGCGCGTCAGCTCGCGCACAAGCCCCGGTTCACTCGCGGTAATCTCAAAGTGATAGTCCTTGTCGGGCGATGTCATTGTCCCCGCGCCGAGGAATGCCGCCCGCAGGTACGCCCGGCGGCAGCACTGGCGCGTCAGGTGATGGCGCACAATCGTCCGCCGGTACGACACCACGCCGTTTTCGTCCTTGTCAATCAGGTGGAGTGCCAACATCAGCCGCTGCGAGTCTTCGTCGCCGATGGTCAGCACGCAGGTGCGCCGTCCGCCCAATCGCGCGTGCTGGACGTAGTGCAGGCGCGGCGTAATCGCCATGCGCGCGGTCAGCAGGCGGAAAATCCGCCGCGCCAGCGCCGTGTTCTCCACGCGATACTGCACCTGCACGCGCCCGCCGCCGTGGAACGTCAGTGACCCGCTGGTGCGGTAGAGCGCCGCCAGTTCGCTGAGCATACAGCAGTTCTTCCCCAGTTCCAGTCGGCAGAGTTCATCCTTGACCGTGGCAGAAAACGACATTTACTGCACCTCCGGCCTTTCCTTCCAGTGCGCCTGCTCCAGCTCCAAGTCGCGATGGGTAACGCTGATGGCATAGCCCTGCTCACGCAAAAACGCCGCAAGCGCCTCGCAGATGGCAACGCTGCGGTGTGCGCCGCCCGTGCAGCCAATGGCAATCGACAAGCGGTGCTTGCCCTCCTCTTGATAGTGTGGAATCAGGAACGTCAGCAGGCTTTGCATTTTCGTCATGAACTCCTGCGTCACGGGGTGACCCAGCACGAAGTCGCGCACATCCGCATCCAGCCCGGTATGCCGCCCCAGCCCCGGAATGTAGAACGGGTTTGGCAGGAAGCGCACATCAAACACAAGATCCGCCTGCATGGGCAGCCCGCGTTTATAGCCGAAGGAGTTCATCTCAATGTGCATGGCGTCAGGCTGACTGTCGCCGCTTAAAATCATTTCGAGCTTCTGGCGCAATTGCCGCGGCTTCAAAATGGAGGTGTCAATGATGTAATTCGCCGTTTCACGCAGGGGCTGCATGATAGCGCGTTCCTTGCCAATCGCCTGAATCAGCGACACGTTCTCCCCCGCCAGCGGATGGTCACGGCGCGTCTCCTTATAGCGGCTGACGAGCACGTCATCCGACGCTTCAAGGTAGAGCGTTTCGATTTGATAGCCGAGCTGCCGGCTCTCGGCAATCAGGTCGCTGACCGATTTTGCATCGAAGAATTCGCCGCTGCGCACGTCCACCGCCATCGCAACGAGGGGGCGGTGGAGCGCCGATTTCTCGATGGCTTCCATCATGCGGAACATCATATTCGGCGGCAGATTATCCACGCAGAATGCGCCCATATCTTCCAAATAGCGGTTGACGGACGTTTTGCCCGCGCCGCTCAAGCCTGTTACCACGAGAAAACGCATGATGAAACTCCTCCTTTGTTGCGATCGGCGCGGAATGCGCGCGGCTGCTGTGCTTTCAGCAGGATAATGATAATTTCCCTGATTTTTTCCGTTGCAGGAAATATCCTTGTTCCCCTTACACCTGCTCCACAGGTGCATCTTCGCCAAGAATCTTGATTTCAGGCTCCAGTTTGACGCCCTTCTGCCGGTAGACGACGCGCTGGACGTGCGCCATCAAGGCAAGGAAATCTTCGGCAGTGCCGCCGCGGTTGATAAGGAAACCGGCGTGCTTTTCGCTCACCTGTGCGCCGCCGATGCGCGCGCCCTTCAGGCCGCACTCATCAATCAGCTGCGCGGCAAATGCGCCTTCCGGGCGCTTGAACGTGCTGCCCGCGCTGAAAAAGGTCAGCGGCTGCTTTTCGGCGCGGCGGCGGTTGAAATCCACCATTTCCGCAAGCAGGTCTTCGCGCTTGCCCGGCGGCAGCTGGACGGTGACGTGCGTAATAATCTTGTTTTCCTTCATCAGGCGCGAAAAACGGTAGCCGAAATGCAGGTCAGGGCGGCTGTAACGGAACGGTTCGCCCGCCATGTTGTAGCCCTCAATCAGCGTCACCACTTGACTCATTTCGCCGCCGTACGCGCCCGCGTTCATGTACACGCCGCCGCCAATCGTCCCCGGAATGCCGCTGGCGAAGGTCAATCCGCCAAGGTCGCAGTCCGCCGCCGCCATTGACAGGCTCGACATCATCGTGCCCGCCTGTGCGCGAATGCGGTCGCCGTTCACTTCCACACCGCGCAAATTGCGGCAAATGCGAATCACCAGTCCGCGGATACCGCCGCTGCGCACAAGCAGATTGCTGCCATTGCCGATGACCGTAACAGGCACGTCCAGTTCCCTCGCGGTCTCAATCAGCAGCGGAATCTGCGCTGGGTCGTCCGGATTTGCCATCAAATCCGCCGGGCCGCCCAAATGCAGCGTCGTATAGCGCGCCATATCCGCGTTTTCTTCCAACTGGAGGGTGGGCGCGGCGTTTTTCAGCCGGAGCGTCAATTCACGCAGAGTGCTTTCACGCATGTGCATTCCTCCCATTTCCTATTTTACACGATTTTTTCTCTCTTCACAAGATGGAACGTCACTTTCTCCTGTGATTTCTATGCGATTTCGCCGGTGAATATGCTCATCCGCAAAAAAGGCTGCGTCCACGTTCCTGTGGAACACAGCCGGAAGATTCGTCAAACTTCCATCGCCTCAAAGCGCCGACACCATGTGTATTTGCTGATAGCGCTCGACAGCGCGTTCGGGCAGTAGTAATTCAGCAAATCGCGGATGTAGGGCGGCATCACCTGATTATACTTGACCTCCAGAATGATGTCGTTGTTATCAAACGGCGGCACGGTCGCCACGGCGGGGTTGAACAGGTCGATGCTGTTCATGCCGGAGCGAAGCTGCTTATCAAACGTGATGCGCACTTCTTCCGCCGGATGCAGATACGCCTCGCGCACATAGTCAACAATGACGACTGGACGCAGGAGACTGCATGTCATTTCACGGTAGAGGTCGGACAGCAGGCCGTAGCGCGTCTGTTCCAGTCCAGTCGGATCGCAGGCGATAATTTGCTCCGCCAAATCGCGCGGAATGCCCAGACTGCGCTTGGAAATCAGGCTGCCGACTTTCGTCTTGCACTCCAGCTTGATGTTCGTATCGCGCATGTTGTAGATGCGGATGCGATACTTGTCGCGGTTCTGGTCGCCGTCCATCTTGTCGAAGTAGGCGTCATTGAAGATGGTATCGAAGTATAGCGAACGAATGTGATATTCGTTGTTGACATCACCGTTCGGGTCGCGCCACAGCACGCGGTCAAGCTGGCGCGACAGTACCTGATACTGCATCTCGTTGATGAAAAATTTCAGCTCATGCCGAAGAGGGATATTGCGAGCCATAGCTTTCGCCCCCTTCTGATGGTTAAGTCCCTGCTTCCGTCTGGCACGCCACGAGCGTCGCGTCATGCACGCCCTCGATGCCCAGCATCAGCGCCACCAAATCCTGCTTGTTGTCCAGCCGAACCTCCCACGTCATTTCCGCACCGGAGCGGGTCATCGTCTTGGAGCGCAGGCGGCGGTTCTTCACGCTGCGGCGCATCATCTGGTCAACGTCGTATTCCGCCTCTTCATCATAGTGAACAACGAGCAGGTAGGAGTTCGGCGTCGTGAAATGCACGAAAGTGAGCAGGAAGATAATCGCGGCAATCGCCGCCGCGACGACGAGCGCAATCGCATAGAGCTTTGCGCCGAGGAGGATGCCCATCGTCAGCGCCCAGAACATGTAGGCGGTGTCCATCGGGTCTTTGACCGCCGTGCGGAAGCGGACAATCGACAGCGCGCCCACCATGCCCATCGACAGCGCGACGTTGGACGAAATGCACATGACCACCGGGGTCGTAATGAGCGTCAGCATCGCCAGCGTCATGGCGAACGACGGGCTGTACAGCACACCGCGGAAGCACCGCTTGTACACAAACGCAATCAGCAGACCGACGAGCAGCCCCAGCACCAGACCCAGCACAATTTCAAACGGCGCAATCGCGCTGAACTGATCCGACAATGCACTCCTAAGCTGCTCCATAATGCCATTGGACGTAGATGTCACGTTGAGGGTTCCCATCCGTTTTTTCCTCCTATCAATACCGTTTTTTCATTATATCATGTTTTTAAGGGAGACGCAAGGGGGAGACTTCGTCTCGTCTCATCGCCCCTTGACCCCACCAGAGGCTCTGCCTCTGGACTCCGCAAGGGACTTCGTCCCTTGACCCTTTCGCGCGATTCAGTTGGTGACGCTTTCATGCAGTATGCGCGTGTTTATCCGGGAATGGATTACTATGGATAACCCCAAAAGTTGCGGTGCCGAAGGGGTGGAGGGGGCGATCGGAAAGCCCCTCCTCGCGCCCTCAGGCGCGAAACCCCTGCGGATTAGAGCACCGCATCATCCGGATAATCCGGCTGCGGGCCGAACAGCTCCTCCATCTCCGTCTTTGTCAGCTTGAACTCATCCTTGATGAAATCCCACAGGCGATGCGGGCGCACCTTCAAGGTGTTGTACAGTCGATTCACGCGGCTCTCCCAGTAGGTGTACGCGCCGTCAATCGTCGTCGGCACTTCGCTGGTCACCGCCTTGTCGTTCAGCTCGCCCCAGCGTTCCCAGTGGTTTTTCATCTCCGGCTGAATTTCCGCCAGCACGCCGTCCAGCACCTGCGTCATGTACTCCGTCGTGAACGTCTTGTACACATCCGCCAGCTTTTCGAGGAACTTGCGCTTGTAGTCGGGATGCTCCAGCAATTTCAGGAAAATCGTGTTGTCGATTTTCTGTTCACCCATGCCCTTGACCTTTAGGTAGCTCCACGGGCTGTTGAACTTGGAGCTGTACAGCCCGTAGTCCGCATCATACCAAATCCATTTCCACTTGCTGCCTTCCTGATGCAGACGGTAGTAGCGGATGTTGCCGATGTCGGAGTTGCCCACGAACATTTCCAGCGCCATGTATTCAAACAAGTTGTCCACATCCACGTTGTCAAGGATGTACTGCAAATCATCCGGATTTGTCGCCGGGCTGCCCGCTTTGATTTTCTTCAGCATCGCGCGGTATGCCTTGTTCGAGCCGAAGTTGACCGACCCGTTTGCTTCGAGGATGTCCATTTCATCCGCCTGATCAAGCGAAAGCCCCTCAAACTGCGCAATGAAGAAGCGGTCAACACGTTCGCGCAGGTTCATATGACCCCAGTACTTCCCGTTGAGGAAAACCGTTACGGGCTTCCACGCCTGATGAATCACCTGCGTTCCATACGCGTCAAGTAGGCGCGACTGGAAGCCGTCCAGCAGGCGCGTGGACATGGCGTCGTTGCCGGAATTGCGCAGGACGAGCGACTTATACTCCGTGTAGGGGCGGTCATCAAAGAGTGCAGCGGCGAACGTCTTGCTGCCGTAGAGCGACTTGGCGCGCAGCTTCATGGATTTCTGCGGCATATCCAGCGAGTAGTTGCCAATGAGACCGATGGCGACGCCTTGGCTGATCAGCTGCGTGCCGTCTACGTCGTAATACTCCATGTAGCCTTCGCGCGGCGTTTTGCCGTACTTCCGATAGATGGTGTTCTTGAAGGGAATGCCGCCGGACTTGTCGATGTTCGGGCCTGCCGCGAGCATACCGTTCTCTTCATTCCAGAGTTCATCCGGGTCAACGGTGATGCAGACAATCGGCGTTGTGTAGTACGTTTCCATCAGATACGTCCCGGTCGTCACGGTACTCGCCTTATACAGCGGGTTCGCCGGGAACGCGCGGGCACGGAGCGTCGTGGTGTGGGTAAAGGTAATATCCTGCCCCGTGTACAGGTAGCCCTTGTCCTGCGTGGGGGTAGAACCATCGGTGGTATAATAAACAGTTGTGTTTGCGGGAATCGTGAAGCCCGCCGTGACCGTTCCGTAATGCTTGCCGGGCTGGAGGGTCAGTTCCGGCGCATCGGCATAGCCCAGGAACGTGTCATTGCCGTTCTGCGCGCCCGCGGTGACCGTGTTGTAATAAAAAAAGCCCTCGCGCCCGATGCTCCGGCCGTAGGACACATTTGTTGGAATCTCCGGCAGCACCACTTTGTCCAGTATTTTTCCCGTCGGATCCGCCAGCACCAACACCTCGCCGCCGCTCTTTTTCAGTTTGAAGGAGGTGTGCAGTTCGCCAGCGTTGCTCAGGGCCGTATCGCCGTCGCACCAGATGATTTTGTACTCACCCGGATTGATGGTCGTTCCCTGTGGAAACTGCCATTTTCGTGCGCGTCCAATATTGTCGGACAGCCCGTAGCCGGACAAATCGACCGCCTGATTGGAGGAGTTGTAGATTTCCACCCAGTCGGTATAGCCGCCGGAGGGAGCCTTGACCGCCGTATCATTGGACGCCATAACTTCGGTCACATACACGCCTGTTGGGTTGAGGGAGCGGAGGATGGAATCCATCCTGCTCGCTCCCTCCTGCGTATTCGGCAGACCGGGCGTCGGGTTCTGCGTGATGATGAACACGCCGTTTTCGTTGCGCGCGTAGGACGCATCCTTCGGCACGTTATCCAGCGTCACGCGATCAACAAGCCGTCCGCGGCTGTCCGACAGCACCACGTTATCATGTTCCGCGCTGAGGCGGAAGTTCGCGTGCGGCACGGCGTTCGGGTCGGTGTTGGGCGTTTCATCGCCGTTGCAGTAGACCAGATAGTACCCGTGCGGCTGAATCGTCGCGCCTTCCGGGAAGCGCCACTGGAGCGGCTTGCTCTCGTTGTCGCTCAGCGCGTAATTATCCAGCGAAATCACCTGATTGGTCGTGTTGTACAGTTCCACCCAGTCGCAGACGTTGCCGTTTGCGTCAGTATAGCCTGTCAGCGGATCCGGGCAGACCTCATTGATGATGACCGCGCCATCCGTTACCAGCGTCGCCGCGCGGTATTCCTGATGTCCGCTCGTCGTGTTCTCGTAGCCGGGGCTGTACTCGTTTGTTGTGCCCCAGCTGCCATCCGGCAGGCGCGCATAGCTCTCGTCCACCCCCAGAATCGGGGTTTTCACCGAGTCGATGAGGTAAGCGTTCGGGTCATAGATGTACAGTTCCTCGCCATTGGAGGAAATGGAGAACTTTGCGTGCATCGGCTTTCCCGCAATCGCCTGATTTTTCTTGTCGCACAGCACAATCACGCGCTCGCCCGCCGCCAGCTCCATATCCGGGAACAGGAACTTAATCGACGTGCCCTTGTTGGAAAGTCCGACGTCCTTGAGGTTGATGGCGTGGTCGGAGCTGTTCCAGATTTCCAGCCAGTCGGGATAATTGCCGTTTTCGTCCGGCATCGCGGTTCTATTCGCCGCCATAACCTCGCTGAAAACCAGTCCCTCATAATCACTCAGCGCGCCGCCTGTGGAATGCACCAGATTATCCTGCGACCCCGCGGAATAATACGCCTTCTGCACCGGCTTTTTCGGGCTGACGATGACCACAATTGCCACCAGCGCAATCAGCACGGCGCAGACGAGGACATTCAGCACACGGCGTTTCTTCTTACGATATTTCACAGCGGGCGGCATCTGCTTCGGCTCTGCGCGACGCTGCCGTTTTTCGGGCTGATAAGACTGCATGGTAATCCTTTCTGCGGTCAGGAGGATATTCATCCCCGCCGCGGCGCAGGACGGTCAGGCGGATTTTCGCCATCCGTTTCCCTTTCGACAAATAGAACGATGCAGCACCGTCCTATCCTGCATTGTATCACAAAAACCTATTCCCGCGCAAGCATTATGACCCTTTTGCGCGGATTTTTCATCTTTTGGTCACAATTCGGGTGATTTTTGCATCCGTCAGCGTGGGGGGCTGCCCCATAGCAAGGCAATGATGGAAAGGTTCACGCCCGCAAGCGTGGTTTTCCCCTGCCACGATAGAAGCCAAGCATGGGCGTGTGCACCGCGAAGGGGTGTCGGGGGCGGCCGCAGACTTCGCCTGTTTTCATTGCCCCCGACTCGCCTCCGCAGAGGCGAAATCCCTGCGTTTCGGGAAAAGCCGTTTACAATAGGAAAGAACAGCTACTCGGTCGCGCCCATTTGGCGCGACAATATGCAAGTTGTGGGTAGAGCAGCTTGGGGGCGCGTCTGCGGACGCGCAAAGTTACTGGCAGGGACGCTTCGCTGCCTGCACCTTTGTTGAGCGCGTTTGGCATACTGGTCGCCCGTGGAACAGTTGGGGCGTTGCCCCAAACCCCAC